>ERZ773248.55-NODE-55-length-148712-cov-4.504880_pt1 | contig 148712 bp, 149 predicted proteins | sample MGYA00580518_ERZ773248 | MGnify/ENA primary metagenome ERZ773248 (study PRJEB29015, sample SAMEA2737762) | human gut metagenome | biome: human gut; feature: human-associated habitat; material: faeces | place: China | collected 2012 ...
CTTTTTGTCCATTTTATACCGCACATTTGGCTTGTTTTATCTCGGACATTCACATAGACTCTCGGCTTAAATCCTTGTGTATAGGATAGCATAGTTTAATGCTAGCGTCAATGTCAAAGGAACATATGGTCGATTCCAGATTGAACGGATAATTAAAAAAGGACCTGCCAGATTAAGCATAGTCCTCTCATTTATGGTTTTTAAAATAATCTATATAAGCTTCTTTTTTTATTGGAACCCGCTTTATCCTATTTCTTTCATCTTTATATGTAAAATAGACACGGTTAGTTTTCCATATAAAAAAAGTTGAAGCATCATCATCCCATACTCCATCATGTAGATTTAGATTGATAACAGATTTTGCAGGAATATTTAGTGGCGTTATTTCATCAAAATATGCTATTCTATATTTCACTTGTTTTGTTTCATTATCCTTAGGTGTACTTTTAAATAGCACATTTTTATTGTTTGCAAATACAATGCTTATATCACGCATTATTTTTGTTTCGCCGCTACTATTATATAAATCAATTGATATTTTATAATCATAGCACTGTGTCTGGTCGATACTGGTACTTGACAACATTCTTCCATCTTTATTATATGTAAAGGATTCCTTCCATGAGGATATATAGACATGTAGTTTACCCTTTTGTGATAACGAATTCAAGACCCACCCTAAAATAGTCCCACCAAGTGTTCCTAAAATTCCAAGCAGGGCAATTTGTATCTCTATATCCATTTCATTTCTCCCTAAAGACAACCGTTATTTTTCAAATTGATTATAATTCTTCTGATTTTCTATCTGACTATTTCTTTAGTCAGTTCTTTCACTTATTATTCTGTTTTTTATTTCAAATCTATTATACACCATCTTTGCTGATTTGCGAAGTCTCCTATAAAGTAAAAAAGAGGCATAAGCCTCTTTTATTCATGCATTTCAATTCCATCTTCTGTACTTTCTTCTGTTTCAATAACAGGCGTTGGAATAATCATAAATGTTTCATCATAGTCAACGGTGCAGAATTTTGGTGCTGTTTTGGCAATGATTTCTTTTACAAACATCCTGCGGATATTCTGGTCAACAACCCTTTTAAGCTCTCTTGCTCCATATTCTGGAGATGTTCCAAGTTCTGCAATCTGTTTGATACATCTTTCAGTGAAGGTTGCATTGATGCCCTGAAGCACTAACTTCTCACTTAACTCATCTAATTCCTTTTTTGCAATCTGTACGGTCATTTCATACGTTAAGGAATTGAAGGAAATGATGCCACTTAATCTATTCCGGAATTCAGTTGTAAACAGTGTCTTAACCGCAGTATTGATAGCCTCCTCATTCAAACCTGTGCTGCTTCTGCCAATACCGATTGCTGGTCGGTTTGCATCAGATACACCTGCATTGGATGTCATGATAATGATTGTATTCCTACAGTCTACCTTGTGTCCCTTGCTGTCAGTAATCATACCATAGTCGAACATCTGCAGGAATGTTTTGAAAATGCTTCTGTGCGCTTTTTCAATCTCATCAAATAAGACCACGGAATATGGAGACTTTAGTAATGCGTCTGTTAGTACACCACCTTCATCATATCCAACATATCCAGCTGGAGCACCAATTAGTTTAGATACGGTATGTGCTTCTGAATACTCACTCATATCAAATCTTAAAAGCTTCATACTCATTGTATCTGCGATTGTTTTTGCGAGTTCTGTTTTTCCAACACCGGATGGCCCTACGAATAAGAATACACCAATCGGCTTATTTTCATCACCAAGACCCGATTTAGACATCTGGATACATTCAGTTACCTTCTGGATGGCCTCATCCTGGCCAAATACTTTTGAGCCAAGTTCAGCCTCTAAGTCAACTACCATTTCCAGGTCGTCCTTTTCCAGGCTTTTCTTTGGAACCTTGCATACTGTGCATACGATGTCAGAAATATCCTTTTCATTGATTACGTTACCATGCTCCGGGTGGATGTCGACATAAGCGCCCGCTTCGTCAATCATATCAATCGCTTTATCTGGAAGAAATCTGTCATGGATATGCTTTGCTGTCAACTTTACAGATGCCTCGATTGCATCATCCGTATATGTAACGGAGTGATATTTTTCATATCCTTCCTTGAGTCCCTTTATGATTTCAATTGCATCATCAATGGATGGTTCAGCAATATCAATCCTCTGGAAACGTCTTGCAAGAGCAGGATCTTTTTCAATGTATTTCTGATACTCATTGTATGTGGTTGCTCCAATCACTTTGATTTTGCCCTCTACCAGATGTGTCTTCAACATATTGGCAAGATCCATCGAATCTCCGCCGCAGGAACCAGCACCAATGATCATGTGGATTTCATCAATGAAAAGGATTGGTTTATCCATCTTTTCCAGCGTATCAATCACAGTTTTCATCCTCGATTCAACATCGCCTCGATATTTTGAACCAGCCATAATTGCTGTGATATCAAGTTCAAATAGTTGGGAACCTTTTAGTACATCCGGTACGGTATTATCTGCAATCATTTTTGCAATTCCAAGAGTCACGGCAGACTTACCGACACCTGGTTCTCCGACATGTACTGGATTGGACTTTTCGGCTTTGCATAAAACCTGTAGAGTCCTCTCAATGACATCCTCTCTCCCGATGAATAGCTTTTTATATTCCTTTGCTTTTTCCACGAGATTCTTACAGTATTCATTGAATGCTTTTGATTCACTTCTTGGACTGCCACCCATCATGGCTGCCATTAGTTCAGCAACCGGGTCAGGCATCTCCTCAGGAGCACCTTCCATTGGGTCCGTCTTTTTCCTCTTCTGGACTTTAATTTCAGCTTTTGCCACATCAATATTAACTGTAAAGTCAAGCTTATCAATCTCACTGGTTTTTACTAAATCACTATCAACTTCCTGATAAGTCGCAATTTTTATGAATAGATCAGCTTTATTGATACCATAAGATTCCAGGAAATCTTCAAGACGGAAGTACTCTGTGTTTGCGCACACACCTAAAAACATATGTGCAATCATGATGGTGGAAGATGGAACAACCATTTTTGTGAATTTGTGAATCGCCTTGAAAACATTTTCTTCAATCAGATACCAGTCGAAGCCTTTATCTCCAATTGCTTTTGTTGGCTTATATGTCTTAATATAATGGTCAACAAATAATTTCAATTCTTTATATGAATCGCCTTCATCCGGATAGGATGATTTAAAATCATTTGTCTGCATGATTGCTTTCATTACATGCGGTGCTCCAAGAACTCCGCCTGTTTCCTTTGCGATTTTTTCTGCCTCTGCCAGTACCTCTTTTGCTCTGCTGCTATATAATACACTCATTTTATTTTCTCCTTATAATCAATTAATTTTATGGTAAGGCTCCATCATTGACTTATTTATTCATCAAATGTGTTACCTCCCTTTTTCATTTCATACATAGATAATGTTGGAAAATATTTTAAGATAAAATAAAAAAGACAAAGCGTGAATTTCACGGCTTTGCCTTTGTTTTTTTGATATAATCTATCTTATTCCCTTGTGATGATATAATCACCATTGGAATCTTTTGTGACGGTCCACTTAACATCATCACCATCTTTTACCGTGCCTGATGTCTTTACCTTACCTGATTCATTGACTAAGTAATCCTTACCGCCTACGGTTACTTTTTCGTATTTCATACCGTCTTCGGCTTCAACTAACTCACCATTATCATATAAGTATCCTTTTACAACACCAGTCTTAGATTCACCCTTCTCGCCAAGAGAACCTTTATCATTGAAGTAATAGGTTCCATCATCAAGGTCATCATCATCTGTAATCTTGACTTTACCTTGTTTCATTGCTCCACTATCTGGATCAAAATAGAACCAATTATCATCAGAACCTTCAACCTTACCAGTTACCATCTTTCCTAAGTCATCAAAGCAGTAAACCTTGCTGTTAATCTTTGCGACACCATAATTGTCAGCGATTTCAGTTGTTTTGTAGGAAGCTGAATATGGAATACCTTTCTTGAAGTAATACCAACCCTCTTCTGTTTCTCTTCCTTCATCCTCTTCTCCCATATCATCAAGATAAAGCCATCCATCTACACGGGCACCGTTTCCGGCTTTGTAATACTTGTAGATGCTGGTGTCTGAAGAGGCATCCGAACTTGTTGCAGTAGACCCTTCTGTGAATTCTACCCAATTATCAAGCATCAATCCGTTTTCATCGAATACGTAGTAGGCATTATTTATTTTCTTTTCTTCATTCGTTACCATTTTTCCATTGGTACCGAAGTAATACCAACCTTCCTCGTCAGCATTAACATCGTCATCATCATCGAAGTCGTCAATATATACCCATCCAGTCTTTACAGAACCATATGTTCCATCATGTTCTGAATTTAAATAGTATGTATCGTCGTCATCCTGTAACCAGCCTTCATCCATCTTTCCATCTGTAAAATGATATTTGTGCTGGTCAACCGTTAAGAAACCATCATCTTTGGCTTTACCTGTATTCTGGAAATAGAACCAGTAGAAATCACCATCCTCATCCTCCAGATACTGCCACTGATTTTTTACCATCCGACCGGAGCCATCAACATAATAATAGGTATCTCCGTCTTCAATCAGTTCGTTAATGGCCATTCTTCCATCACTGTCAAGATAATACCACTCATCACCTGATTTCTTCCACTGGTCTGTGACTGTATATCCGTCCCTATCATAATATTTCCAAGTAGATCCGTCAGCTTGCCAACCAGTCGCAGCAAAAGAACACATGGATGAGCCTAATGCAAGAACTGCAGCAGTTGACAAAATAGCGATTAACTTTTTATTTCTGTTCATATACAATATCTCCTTTATAATTTGTTTTGCATATACTAGTATGAAATAAAGTTCTAGATAAAATTGTGGATTTAATGGAAAAACATTACGATTTTATTACAAATATGTTAACCGGAGCAAAAAAAGAACCCTAAATGGGTCCTTTATAATAAATCAAATATATAAGACATTAACTCATCATATTGGGTAGAAGGCATTTTGCCTTCATCATAAATTTCTTGAATTCTACCCTCTAATTCAGAAACATCTGTATCCGTATCATCTCCGTTTAGGATATCAATAATTGTATTTTTAAGTTCACGATATTCCTCACAATAAATATGCTCATTATACATGGTCATTCCTTCTAATTAACTTCTGTTTTCGCATGCTTCATTTTCCTCCACCATTTTTCCATTGATATCTTGATATCCACATAGGCATCAAGCTTGGCCTTTTCACTCAATACATCCTCCTTGGAAGAATCAACCAAACTCATTTCATCTTCAAAATGGCAGCTTTTTTTCATTCTTTCATATTCATCTTCTGCATTATCAACCCTTGATTTTTGGTTTTTACACTGTTTATCCATAAATTTAAAGCATGAGTGAGCACAGTCAATCTTTCCATCCAGATAAGCTTCCTTAATAGACTGTCTTGCAAGTTCCGCATTTTTAAATGACTCATCTTCTGTAACCTCTTTGATGACATGGATGAAATCTGGAATTTGATAAGAATCCTCCTCTTCTGCCAATTCAATTTCCATAATGGCATACTTATCCCAGAATGGATATATATCAATCTCAATGTATGTATTTAGATAGGAAAGACAATATCGGCTTTTCCTAATTGGGTTTAGCGTATAATCCACATTCAACATCTCTTTTAGATATTCTTCCTTTGATAGATTCTTTTCTTTTTCCACCCTTTTTAAGCCTGTAATTGTTTTCTTCGTTGTTTTTGTGTATATAAAATCATTTCCATCACCACGCTGCCTGATACGCACTTCATCCGTATCATTATTCATCAGATACATCTGTAAAATTTCAACCTTCTGACAGTTTGGAAGTGATTCAAGGATATTAATGTCCGGATACTCAATCAGGAATTTCTTTTCGATTTCAAAAGGCTCTGGCTCTCCTAAAAATGAGGCAATTTCCGTTACAAGCCTTAGCATCTTCTTATCAAAATCGGTAGAATTATCAATAATCCTAAGATGGGAATGCCCTGTCCATGCTGCAATTGTTTTATCATCAATTTCTGCTGCTACTTCTGGAGACTCTGATCTTGCTTCATTATTTCCTTTATCATCTGAATCAGGATTGTTCCACACATAAAATTGTTCTGCTCCCTTTGCAGCGGTTACCAAATGGAATACAGCATCATAATCAGCCATCATCGTAGTCTCGGTCAATCCAAGTTCCTCTAACCATTTTTCCTTATCTTCGGGTGATAAATATGCTTCTGCATCCAAAGAACCTCGATCGCATACAATTAGAATCTTATCTGAATCCAGTGATTTTGCATGGTTCTCATAAAAACGTTCTTTTGATTTAATGAGGTGATACATACCTGTCTGAAAAGCAACCGTGGAAACTTCCCACGGCTTTGCGCCGCCATTGATGGACTCTGTTGCTGCCTCTGATACAATTAACACTTTATAGCCTTTATTCGTAAAATAGTTAATAATCCAGCTGATTCCACTTGTCTTACCTGCGCATGGACCACCAGTTAAAGCGATTTTCGTAATTTGTTTCATAATATGCTCCTTCTTGACTTAGTAAGTGACATAAATAGTATGTCATGCTTTTAGCCGTTCAAAGAAACAAACAGAATGGTTGTTGAGCCAATTACATATTTATGTGTTATAATTAAAACATATAAAATAAGAGGGAGTGTTTATGATTATGAAACGAGGATTAATTACTTTTTTTGTCATATCAACAATCTTCACTGGTTGTGCTTCTCATTCAGAAACAATTGAAACTACAGATAATATAGTGGTAGAGGAAACAGCCAATGTCGAAACGGAGGTTTCTATACCAAATATTAAAATCACAGAACCAGCCACGGTCCCAGAGACTGAATATATTAAGGTGGTTGAATATGATACGTTACAGACTTTATTTGTATCCTTTACACCTGACACAACAGTGGAAGAACTGGAAAATCTTATTGCCGAACACGATCTATCTTTTACATCCCAGGAATACAATAAATTATCGGGTGGTAAAACGCTTAAATATATAATTGCATATACGGATGGTGTTGCAAAGCAGAAATATGCTGATTCCGGTGATTATATTGATGTAACCTTTGATAAGGACAATGACTTGAAACTTATGTATGCCCAATACTGTAATCTAAAGGCAATTGGGCCATCCGCATTATTATATTGTTATGGGAATTGGTATAGTTTTAGTGATTCAAATGCAAACGATTATTCGGGATACTATTTAGTCAACACACTTTCTAGAGAAGATGGTATTACAATCGAATATACTAATGGGAACAAGGTAACCACACATTACTTTAAATGTTCTTCGGCAGAAGATGTAATACAGAAACTTTTAAGCAGCATAGATGAGACATGATGATTCCATCCTTTTATCATGAAAATCAAACCTCCATATTATATGAAATAAAGATAAACGGAAAACATATAATAAGGAGGTCATCAAATGAATCTGATTAGTAAAATATTAAAAATAAAAAAGGAAATTGAGAATGATCCCACACTTACTTCTTTAATTCAAAATGGAACCATTGAGTACATAGCTCAAAGTGCTGAAAGAGGTTATGAGAATTTTTCGATTTTTTGCTATTATCCAAATGAGAAGGCGTGGACACTTGATAAGGATTATATGGTCCTATTAGAATATGCTGATGATGGGACTTACCGCTTCGTATCTATCATCGATTATGCTGATTTTTTATGGCTGAATCTTGATATGAGTAAGGATGCGGCTGAATTAAGAGAATTCATTTTTCTTGATAGAACTTTAAAAAATCTTAAACCTGGCATTTTAACATGCATAGGTCATTGTGCTGATGCCTATCGGTTATGGCTATTTCAATATAAAAGTGCTTATGTTCTATTAGGTGATTTGGGTAATGGAAATTATTCATTTTACAAGGAAGTAAAAGACCCAGCTGATGTTCCGATTGATTCGTGATACGGTTTATGATAATAAAAAAGGAGGCTAATCCCTCCTTTTGTTTTTCCAGGCAATTACATGCCATCCTTCTTCTGATACAAAGGTTGATGAGTCAAAGTATAATTCATTTTCAAAACTTTGTCCTGTTTTGCAATCATAAATAAGACAATCATGAATGCCATCTGCCACTGGGAGCTTGCAATGAACTGGAATCCATTCAGGTCTCTCCGGTTCTGTCGGTAACTCACTGATTCCGGTTAGCAGGTCATGAAATTTCCATGGATATTGATAGTGTTCCATAAGATATTCAATCAGAACCTTTTTGTCAATCATTTTCTTTTCATCCATTACATTTCCTGCTCCTCCTTCGTGTATATTTCGATAATATTCCCGTCATTATTTCTCACTACAAAACCGTTCATTATATCTGTGATTGGTTCATACCAGATATCATAGTCTTTTCCACTCTTGATTAATCCGATATCATCATCTCCCATTTTCAATGGTTCACATGTGGAATTATCCGAATTATCTGTCTGTATTTTTTTTCCACATGTATTACAAAAAAATCGATTTCCTAGATTTTTTACCATTGCAACATTTGGGTCAAAATCATCTTCCAATTTCATATCACATAGGAAACAAGTTTCAAACGGGTGATAATCCATTTGTAGGCTCTTTCTTTTACTAACCAAAGTACCTACCGTCATATTCAGCCTCCATACAGTCGGATTTATCTCATAACTTTTTTTCTGAATTTTTGTGATTTTCATTCTCTTCACTCTCTCCCTTTAGTTGTATGATTGTATCTTCCAGCCACGAAAGATATGACATGTTTGGGTTCTCTCTGCGATATTCTTCATAGAGAAGCAGGCTTCCATCATTCACAATCTCAAAATTACCAAGATCCATGTCTGTACATTCATAGACGATATCGCTCGCTTTTCTACCACCAAGCTCACTTTTTGTCACACGGTTATCTGTATATGGGTTTTCATACCAAACAGGTTTTTCCTGTTCTTTATTGTAGTCGGCATATCTATCTTCTGCGATTATAAAAATGATACAACCAGAATTTGCAGCTAATTCAGCAGAGATAACTTTTCCCATCATACCTTCTTCGTATTGTGAGTCAGAGTCTGCAACACAATCTGTAAACCGGACCGTTGGATTCCAGCCCTCTTTTACTCTTTCATATAGTTCCTGTCCTGTCATTATGACCTCCCTCATTCATTAATACATAATCGGAATTTCCGGCTTGTTTTTCACTTTTATATAAATCGTATTTTCACTATGCTTCACTTTATAGCCTTCCAGTTCCCATGAATATACATCAATCTCACAATCTGTCAGTTTTGATTTTAAATGAAGCATATCCGGGTTCATGAATTCCACGAATTTACTTATATCTTCAATCTCCGAATAACCAATTGTTAAAAGTGCGCCATAAACAATGCCTGTTAAATTGCCCTCTTGCGCTTTTTTATATGAGTCTATTATAAGACTTTTAAATATACCATCTTTCATTTCACTTTATCCTCCACAGCCCATTACTTATGGTATCCGATTTTTTCTAATAGTTCGTCCATATATTCATAATACATGTTTTTTGTTTTTTCATGAGCTGGCCATGATTCAATCCAGTCTAAAGAGTCTTTCATTTCCCTGCATTTATGGATATCTGCCATGGTTTCAGCATCATTTGAATAGATTTCTTCAATCATGTCAAAGAAACGATCTGAGCCACCTCTGGTTCCTTTTAGTTCCTGTAATTTATTGATTTCAGTTTCATTTAATTTATACATATGTTTTCTCCTTCTTTTTAATTTTATATTAGTATAATGTAGTGAAACAGAACCGATTAACGATTAAAAAAATAAAAGCGGAAATTTCCGCTTTTATTGCGTTTTTACTTCAAATCCATAATCATCCACTTGACGGTTTAACTGACATATGCTGGTTTTTAATCAACGTATAATCCATATCCAAACTGTACGTTAAGATTACCATTCCACCAGCCATTAATTGCCGCAAAATCATCTTTGACATGTTGGTATGACCAGTCCTGTGGCATACTAAGCCCAATAAAGTCCATGATTAATGCAGCAGCATCTTCTGTATATATACACTGATCATCAATATCATCAAAATATTCGGTTGCATCAATCCCATATTTCTTTAAAATCTTACATGCTTCTTTTGAAATTTCACAAGATTGATATTCGGTCCATATCTGCATCGGTGAACGGTGTCTTAGTCCCAAACCGGTATAATCTTCATTACGATTAAAGCTTAATCCTGTTTTCCTACAGCTGTCCTTATATGCCTGCTGAATCATATCGACTGGATAATTTGATATGTATTTATAACTATCATAATGTCCATGACCATCTTCTGACCAATCTCCAAGGGTTAACTTTACCTTATATTGTTCCATATATTTCTCCTTTTGTTTTTTATTTACTTAAATATGATGTAGAATAACTCACTTAATTAAATCACACTCCTACTAAATTGCTCCTTTGCATTTTTATCAATGAACAGATGGCATCATACCGTTGAGGTGTCCAGTTATTTCGTTCTCCACATGCACAATAACCACATGGAGAAACATCTTTATAATTAGGGTTTCCATGTACATGCCCAAATATGTTAACATATGGCATGTTTAATGTCATATAGAGTGGTTCATGGGACAAAAGTACAAATCCATCAATTAAGACAGGATGGTCATATACCTTCTCAAACCCGATATCATGCCAATCCATGATAGATAAGTGCCTGTCATGGTTTCCCATAATAAGATATTTATGCCCACATAGCTGGTCTAAGATATCTTTTGTTTTTTCTTTTCCAAATGATGAGACATCTCCCATGTGATAAATTTCATCTTCTGGCATGATTGTCTGGTTCCAGGTATGGACGAATGAATCCAAATAATCATTGCTATCCTCAAAAGGCCACTTTTCATAACGTATGATTGCTTCATCTCCAAAATGTGTATCTGAAATCAAATAAACCGACATAGCGTTCTTCCTTTCCCATGTGTGGAATCACACAACATTAACAACCTGATTGTCATACCCAAGTGTCTTGAACCGCTCCACTATCTTATCAATGTTTTCTTTTGCTATTTCCTTTAAGATACAACTCCTTCCTTTGTTAAGTGCAGCCACACCAACAGATCCGCTGCCTGCGAATTGATCAAGTACTATCTCATTTTCTACTGTGACATAATCAAGGATGTCTTCGATGAGTGCCACTGGGATTTCGGCCTGATGAATACGTTCCTTTCTTGAAACATATTGATGGTTAAATTCAGTCGGAAGCATTTTTGCTGTTCCACTCATATACATTGAGGTTCCTGTTTCCTTTGTCTTTTTGGCATCTAACCTAAGAGACCTTGCCTTTCCTTTGGAGAAAATCATCACATCCTGTGTGTTTTTGGCTTTCCTTCCAGTGTTGCTAACAAAGGTTCCTTTTTTCCAAGGGACTTTTGAGTAATAGAAAAGACCACACTCCTCTGCATACTGTTTGATCTGATACAGATATTTATAGTTGGACTCATTTTCAGATGGGATAATCTCGACCAGAAAAGCTCCATCCTTTAACACCCTCGCTTTTTCTTTAAAGTCCTCCAATGTATAATTGAAACAGTTGTATAATGCAAACTTACGGCCGCCGCCAATATTGGATTTTTTATCATCCCAAGGATGGTCTGTTATGATACAGTCGATGGATTGATCTTCGAACATTGATAAATCACGTCCGTCATCTTCCATTAACAGGCATGTGTTTTTGTCATCCTTTGTGCAATATATTCCTTTGGCTATCTTTTCAAATTTTACTCCCAGATTGTCATATATCCGCGCCCGTAACGTTGTATTTGGTTTATCTGAAAAAGCTTCGTATAATTCTTTCAAGCTGAATTTGTCTTTTGATTTAAACACGGTAAATATTAAATTAGCAAGACTTTCCATATTAATTTCTCCTTCATTTGATTTTAAAATTAGTATGTATCGGATGTTTTTTCTATAAAGGCTCATTATTTTTTCCATAAAAAAACAGGGTATGAACCCTGTTTTATATATGATTTATTTAAAGAGCGTTAGCTGCAAGTACAGCCTTGATTGTAAGATAACTACAATCCTCCGGCATGCCATCCTTCAACGTTCTGAGTTTTCGATCCCAATCACCGGCAGTTGCTTTTGTCACAATATCATCTGCATATTCTGCCTGAATATATGGAGTAGCATTTACTCCCTCTTCGCGAATCATCCTTACGATTTCACGTTCTACAATGTATGTATTGGCTCCAGACGCCTCCATGATTTCCTCAGGAGACTTGCCTTCACGAATTGCGTTATCAACGCAGTTTACCATTTCCTCATGAGATAATCTTCCCTCACGTCTTACCATGTCAGCTACATAAGCAATCGTATCATATGTACAATCCTCTGGAAGCTGTTCCTTGATTGGCTTTAACTTTCCGTCCCAATCCTTGTCCGATACAAAAGGTCTAATCTGATCAATATATTCGGTCTGAATATAGTTCGGTACAGTATTTGTTTTTGCTAGTTCACGGTTGATGATGTCGCAAACAAACAATGGGTTCTTACGGATATTTCCAGCAATTGTACGAACCGCAGTTCCCTTATCATACATGGTCATGATGTATTCCTTCATTGTAAGCTTTTCAAGCTTTCCACCACATACTGGACAAAACTCGAAATACTTTGGATAATCTTTTTCAGTTTTACATTCTACACAACGTTTAATCATTTTAATTTCCTCTCTTTTCACGAATATTATATTGAAGCTCCCAATCTGCCTTAAGATAGCACTGAGTAGCTGATGTGATTGCTAATTCTCGATTATTCTGCAATACATAGATAGTATGTAGTGATTTTTCCAAAACAACTAAAAAAAATCAAAAAAAGAGGCATTGCCTCTTTTTACTTCCTAAATCCCTATTCAGATTGCTCCACATAATAAGAATCCCAATAATCAATTTTATAATTATAATTTTCAATGATTAAGGAATCTTCCATTTTTCGTGTCCGTTCCCTCTTTTCTTTCTCGTCTGCTTTTCTTTTTGCTTTTTCTTCTGGAGTTTCATCATAGTAGGAATCAATTTCTGCTTCTAATTGTTCAAACAGTTCCTCTGCACTGATACACTTCTCCGGATCATAATTCATCCGGTCATCTAAAACCGCTATTTCCTTCTCACGGTTTTTCTGTGAAGTCTCATAATCATATCCAAACCAGGTAAGTTCATGGATGATTGCCGTTATGATTTCATCCATCGGATACTGATGCAATGACACATCCGACATTTGATATCCGAGGATATCTTTCCAATCCTCAAACATGAAACAATACGTTTGGATTGGATTAAGCGGATTTTCTTTTATTTCGTCCAGTTGTTTCACTTTGTTGATCATCCCTGGTTTGTATTTATCAAGATCATTTTTATCGAAGCAAAAAACATCATAATCGGATATGATATTGTCATCCAAATCCAAATCCTTATATCGTATGACTCCACATATTGTTTCAGGATTTGTACGGATAGATAATCCACACATCTCATTAACTGCATCACATATTCTCGTTTTATATTTATGAATCACCTTTTCATAAATTTCGTCATCCGATTCTGTAATGTCTCGCTGTTCATTCTCACGTATATATTCTTTATATTTTGCAATTGCTAATGATGTATCGAAATAACCTAATCGTATGGATGTATCTGCTATCTTTTCTGGATTGCATTGTTTAATTAGTTCCTGTATAAACATAGCCTATCTCCTTTCAACTTATTTAAGAATAATATGTCAGTCTTTTATGGGATTTAAAAAAAATACATATTTGTTTATAGAATCAAAAAAAGGAGATAGATTATGAGTAAGATGAAAATAGAGGTCAAAATGACCAATAAAAATAAAATTACCGGCATGAGAAAGCTTCCTGATAAAAAGGGTAAGTGTCGCAACTGTTATTATTACATATCCAAAAGATTCAAGTCCTTTCAACAAAAAAAGAAGGATACGAATGAGGATACGGTTCCGGTTGCCCGTACTCCAGAAATTGTTTTAAAAGACTATTGTTGCTGTCACCATAAATCCGGTGAGGAAGCCAGACAAATCTGTACTGGATGTTGGATTTATGAGCAGGAATAAAAAAAGCGGATTATTCCGCTTTTTTCTTATCTTGTCGGATGATAAATCGGCACATTACCAAGCCCAAAGACTTTTGCGGATAACGTACCGGCTTCATTTTCTGTTTCTACTTTTTCATACTGCCATTTCCTGCTCTCAATCATGTCAATCTCATGTAGTAACATTGCCTCTGCTGTTCTCGGAACCACAACCGCACCTTTATCAAGATCTCCATGGTGGGAAGCAAGCATATGTTCCAACAGTTTGATTGATTCTGATTCAGGGTCAATTCCATGTATATAACATTCACGCTCAATCATCTGTATTCCGATGATACAGTGGCCAAGCAGGTTTCCGGCTACTGTATAGTCTATCACTCCGGCTGCATCAATTGAGAGTTCCTTTATCTTTCCGATATCATGCAATAAAACTGCTGCATAGAGAAGGTCCTTATTGATTTCCGGATATAAGATTGCCATACTTTTGGCAAGCTGGAGCATCCTATATTCATGGTACATGAGACCATAAATATAATTGTGATGGATTGCCTTAGCTGCAGGTGTTTTGATAAAAAGTTCCTTATTTTTAGTTAAGATCTGCCATGTCACTGTCTTAAGGTCCTTCTCCTGGAACGCAAATACGGTTCGCATGATATCATCAAAAACAGTATCTGGGTCAATTGGAGCATGCGGCATATAATCAACCGGATTATCGTTTTCCTGTATGTATTGTTTCATAATATAACTGTTATTTCCTCCATAAAGCTGTTTTTCCACCATAGCCTCCACGACAACCGGAGGTTCAAGGTGCAAATCTGATTTAGATTTCCAGACCTTTGCAGTCATTGTATTGCTTCCATCAACGCATGTTACTTCTGAGTATAAGCGCCCATCTTTTCCTTCTCTCTCTTCTGTTTTTATCACAGCGAGTTTAATTTTGTTCATTCCATAATCCATATCTGAGATTTTCATCATGTTCTCCTTATTCGTTGTTTAGTTTGAATGTTCCATTCCAAATACTATGATTGTCATTTTTGCAGGAAAGTGTGATTAACCATTTGTCTGTTCCGCTATTGGATTTTCGTAAAGAGTCACCTTCTTTTGTTTGGCTAACTTCTCATATTTATTTTCATGACTCTTCTGTACTTTGATTTTCTTTTTCTTCTTTTTAGTCTTGAATGACTTTTTTCCTGTAAAGTGGTTACTATTACTTACATATCCATACATTTTAGTATTCTCCTTACTTCATATTTTTATATATAATGGTGTAATGTGAATAATGATAAAGGACAACATTATTGTATTGATATGTTAATAAAAAATAGCAGCATTTTTTATCATGCTGCTATTTAAAATATTTCTTAAATGTCAATGTATATTGTTTTTAGTTTTTCATTTAACTTTTCACTGTAATAACCAGACATCATCATTAGTTCTAATCTGGCATCCATAAGAAATTGTACGGTTGTCATATCATCGCTTGTAATACCTGCTTTCGTAGCAATTGTCTGTGCTAATACAGGATCTTCCTTAAGAAGTTTCTCCAGATTATAAATGTTTTTAAGTGCCCTGTCAATATTACTAATTTTTTCTTTTAATTCCATACCATTCATTTCCATTTACATACCTCCATAGACATCTTTTATATATGTATTATGTAATAAATGAAATATGTTAAGCTTATAATTCTTACTGCTTTCCCTACTCCTTACTTCCAATGAGTATATCTTCCGTTGGTACCCATGATCCAGCTAACACACCATTCGTATGGAATACCATTTCGTAAATCATATCGCGATTCTTTTTCTTTTCTGCATATTGCTGTTCCAGATCTGCTGATTCACTGGCGATTGTGCAGCCATTGTATTTATAAATTTCCACATAGTAATAGTATCCAACAAGATTTAAATATGGTGTGATTTCAGGATAAAATTCCATCTCTTCCCAGATGTCATTCAGATCAACTTTATTCCTATCACAATATTGTATTTTTTCCTGATTGACCGCCAGATGGTCATAGTCCATCAGTTGCCTGAAAATGAAATTATCAATTCCATATTCCTTATAAAAATCAACATAGGCTTTAATTCCTTCCACAGTACATATGGAATCTTTTAGCAAGAGACAGCTCATTCTGATTTTCAAATTGCTTCCCTTTACATAATCAGCGATTCCCTTAATCATTTCGTTGGAACAGTAATCCGTATGTTTTTCATACCTCATGATTGTCCGGTTTAAATCCTCATCCATAGTGACACGGCTGATGTTCAGATGATCAAAACCACAATCAATTAAATGCTGAATGATTGGTTTTCCTGCAAACATCCGGAATAAACCGCTTCCATTTGTTGTTATGGTACGTTTCCTGAATCCTAGTTCCGCAACCAGTTTCATGATAGGTACCAGCCGGTTTGAAATGGTTGGTTCTCCTCCCGTTATGGAAATACTTGGGTTCAATGGACGGACCTTCTCCAAAATTGTACGCAATGTTTCCATATAGGTTTTATCGTCTGTGATGTGTTCCTTATTATAAAGGATCCCTCTATGTTCATAACGTAATTGCGCAACACAGAACTGACAATCCGCATTGCATTTATCATCTACAAAAATGCTTAGATTAAAATTCTTATATACACTTCTGCCTTCTAAAAAAGGGACAGGGATACTTTCATATTCCTGGATATCATATTGTTCCTGTCTTTTATATCTTAATGTCTTATCAAAAGTAATTTCTCTTTCTTTTCCTACTTTTATCATCCTCTCACCTCATAAAAATGATCTATATCCCATGAATCCGAAAGTAGGCCTTCACGGTAAACCAGATTGCTTAATAAATGTTCGTTTTTTTTAGATTGATATAGTTTTACTACATAGGATTTATATTTTAAAATATCAATTTTGTAATGACTGTTTTCAATTGTCTCTATATATTGGAAACTATTGTCTTTCTTTATCTGATCCATAATTGGACTGATTTTTATTGTCTCTGATTCATGAATTGGACTCTCTCTGAAAATCATGTTATGGAATCCCATATCTTCTGCAGAATCCATATACTCCATCATGGAGTCAAAATCACATATCCCACTTCTCATCATATTGCAGCTTAATCGGATATCCATTTGATTCACATCGCAGAAACTGGATATCTGTTTTAAATCGGAATTGGTTGGGACTATACCTTTCATAAGTTTTCTATTCCTGGTTTCGTCCATATGGTGCCGACTTAAATTAATGTTATATATGGCACCAGCCTCTTTTAAGTATTGTATGATTGGTTTTCCTTCCCAATATTTTAAAAGCCCTAATCCATTAGTTAAAAATGTTCTATGTGAAAACCCAATGGAATCAATCATATGCAGTACAGGGATCAACCGCTTTGGGAATAAGGTAGGTTCTCCTCCTGTTATGGTTATCTCTATGGGAAGTCCTTTCAGCTGGTTAAATACCTTATCAAGCTTATGTAAATATTCGTCATCTGGTATGACAGGAAGTTGTTTCCCATATTTCGTAATACAGAAATTACAATCACAGTTACAGCCATATGAAATCAATAAATTTAAATTGAGAGGATCCGAAATCATGGTTTCTTCGGAGAACAGGAAGATCTGCCTGCTTTTTTCTTCTTCCGGGTTATGGCGCTCTGTTGAAATCCCTGGCATCCGGTTAAATTTAATCGTGTTCATTTTCTGCCTCCATTTGCAGCATGTGTTCATATTCACTACGTCCGATTAAGTCCGTCTTAAAATCCGTCCCATCTACGGCATAGACAGACCATTCTTCAATGTTTTGAACGATGACTGGTTTTTCATATTTCTCACTTGCATTCAGTCTTCCATACGACTGGAGGTAAAAAATGTTTGAATGCTCATTTAATAACCTGTCCTCTTCTATTTTTTTCCTTAATAACCCATCTTCTTTTCTCAGCCGCACATTGCAGGTGATTTTCATGGTAGGAATGTACCTGATATCAAAGATATATCGTTTGATACGGTCCGTATGGTCTTGATATTCCTGTATGAGCCAATAGTTAATTGATATTTTTAATTCCACCTCTATGTGGTGATAAGTGGAAAAATCAGCCAGGCGTCTTAATTCATCTCCAAGCAAAATCCCATTGGTAAGTATGATTATCTTTTTACAGGACACTTTTGATATGGCATATTCCATAAATAGATACAAATTCGGGTGAAGAAGCGGTTCTCCTCCTTCTAATTGAAGTTCAAAATCCGTTGTACAATCGTCAATGATTTTTTTATAAATTTCAAAGTTCATATCCTTATTATTATTTGTCCCAGAGTACATACAACAAAAAGGACAATTCGTATTGCACCTGTTTGTGATATTTATATATAGTCGTTTGCCTTTTTTCATATTGGATTCCTTTCATTTGTTTTAACTAGTATGTATGATTCAGTGTTTTTATTAATGTTTAGATATAACTAATCATGTCATAAAACATCTGATATAAAACTCTATCAATAAAAAAAGGGCTAAGCCCTTTTCCTTCTTTTCCTATTCTTGATTTCTCCAATCAAACGTTTTGGAATATAGCATCCAAAGCCTTGAACGATTGAATCTGTAACAGGTACAATATGTTCAAGGTTGCAGTCATACACCATGAGATTTTCTCTCACTTCTCCTTCCCAACAAAGAACCGGTTTATTCAAATGATTTAAAGCTTGACGATTTTTGTGTCCATCAATAAAAAACCACAGGCCTTCTTGTAAGTCATTATAATGTTCGCTGTAGAACCTTAATTTTTCTTTCTTGATTTCTGCCAGACATATTCTTAAATGTTCAGGGACATCCGTTCCATATGGGTCAAAAGAATTCCAATATTCAAAGTTATGTATATGATGCATCTGCTTTTGTGGCCTAAATCCAGAAACTGAAAATCGGATAATCTTAATCATAGTTCCTCCTCACTAATCACATCATGACTCGTGATTATTTCTCACTCCTGCTTGCTTCCTACTTTTAATATGAGAAATTTTCGTCATGCATAAATTTTAATCAAGCCAACCTCCTGTTTTTCTATATATTCTTAACTTTATAATCTTGGTTTATGAAATATTTTACACGCCGCAGCTTTCCAATACTGTGTTCGTATCTTTTTAATATTCCTTTTTCATATAATGCAGAACAATTTTCGCTCACATGGCTCTTACTGATTCCAGTTCCTCGTTCCAGCTCACTGACAGAGGATCCAGGGTATTTTAATAGGAATAAGATGATGCGTAATTGGTCTCCTTTTAATTTTGGTCGTGTCTTTAGAATTTCATCAATCAGTTCTAAATCCATCATGCTCCTCTCTTCTGTTTCATTCTCTGTTCATACATGTTCATTGCACTTAGTATTTCATCCTTATCGTAACCATCAGGATCAAATCCTAATTCATTAATTGCATACTCTTCAATATATCCCTCTGCCCATTCGTTGGCTTCTTCCTGTAAAGACTTCATTTTATCGATACCAAGAGCATTCATCCTGACTTTCAATAAATCCTCGCCTACTTTCCTTGTCACGCCAAAAAGTACATGTGTTATTTTTGTCCTGTAATGTTTATCTTTATTAAGGAATTCTACATGCAGGTTTAGGTCCGCCTTCTCGTTAATTTCATTCATACTCGGTTCAAGAACTTTTCGTTTCCAATCATATGGCTTTTTATACCGACCACTTCCAAAGCGGTTCATTGCATCTTCAATTGTCATCTTATACATTGTCCCATTTTTTATCATGAAATCTTTAATAGAGGCAGAAAACGCATATAAATCTGGAGAATATTTGTGCTTGAATGTTAAAGCATACCCTAACTGAAAAATAGCCCTGCTTTTTTTGTCCAAATCAAGCAAAAACTCCTTTATTGTCTCATGTAATTCCAATGTGATTTCATTTTTTTTATAATCAATCCTTGCTGTATTCACGAAACGGTATAATATACTTTCGGATTCTGTATCAATCCAAAATGATTTATCAGCAAATCCCTGTATCTCTTTCTTTAAAAGTTTCCTGTCCTTTCCGCCTTCGTCAATTCCTATTAGTTTAAAATAATCCGATATTGCTATTGTCGTCTTTTTAAAATCCGTATCATTTGCATTTATATTGCTTATTAAAAAAAACAGCAGCTTTTTTTGGGTCAATGATAAAGCAGTCGCTTCCTTGCTTACTGCTTTCTGCACCAGCCTGCGTTCCATATGCACAGTTTTCATTTTTGTTTCTTCTATATCAAACATAGTTCTCCTCCTTGTTTTGTTACTAGTATAAGTATGTTGGACTGACGCCAAATCGTTTGAGGAAAGATGATCCGGTCGCTGAATCCTTTTACATCCTACCGGACTTTTGGCGCATAGCCACCGGACTTTTGACTCTGACATACCGGACTTTTGTCGCTAATGGACCGGACTTTTGGCGTATACTTATGCTTACCGTCCTAGTAAAACAAAGGGATTATGGTCATGATATAATCTTTTAGATAGTTTATTAGATAATAATATATTTCGGTAATGGTAAAAGAAGGGAACTGCTTAACGGACGGTTCCACTATGATGGAATTTGTACTGTTCGGATTAGGCAATAAAAAAGCCAGGATGTCCTGACTTTACTTATATTCATTAAGAATGTATCTTTCCTGACATATAGTGCTTTCTGCATAGGGATACGTAAGATTCATTTCCACCCATTTCAATCTGCTCACCGTTTCTTACTATCTGTCCGTCTTTTACTCTTGCATTAAACTGGGCCTTTTTTCCACACCAGCAGATGGTCGGTATTTCTTCAATAACATCTGCTAGCTCCATCAGACGCTTTGCGCCTTCAAAAAGATGGCTTGTAAAATCGGTCCTTAATCCATAGCAGATAACAGAGATATGATGTTCGTCTACGATTCCTGCCAATTGTTCGATTTGCTCTGTGCTTAAAAACTGTGCCTCATCCACAATAATCACATCAGCCTCTTTCCATTCGTGATTATCATCTTCCATTTCATTCATTTTCTTCAGAAAATCTTCAACTAAACCACACTCTGCCGACAATCCAATCCGGGAACGGATGATATCGTCTCCGTCCCGGTTTTCGACCTTTGGTTTTAATAAAATAACGTTCTGTCCTTTTTCTATATAATTATACCGGACCATAAGGGCATTAGCTGTCTTGGAACTGCCCATTGCACCATATCTAAAATAAAGCTTTGCCATTTTATATCCTCCTAGTTTGTTTGTTTTATGTAAGTCTCATGTTTTCAGTTTCATTCTTATAGTATGGTGTTATTTTTTTCAGTAAAAAAAACAGGAATCTCTCTCTTCCTGTTTTTAATATAGTATTTTTAAATTGTCGTTTATCCATGCAAAAATTAATATAATTACCAAAACAGCTACTCCTTAATAAATACATCCATACCCATTTTTCTAAATAGGTCCATTGCATCTTCTCGTGATAATACCTTTTGGCCAGTAATATCTCTGATTGAATAATTCTCAATTGAACCTGGTTCCTCCATATATTTCAAGTCCCAACCGCACAAACATTGAATTGCGTCCAGGCAATCGGATAAAAGTTGATGCATTTTCAAGGTATTGTCACTTTCCATTAATAATTCAATCTTATAACCATGTTTGTTTTCCAGTGGCTTTGCTAAAGTCCCTAATTGGTTTAAAATATAAAGTAAGCCATCTCTGTTATTGCAAAAAGCATCATTATATTTCAGCAAATCTGGTCTTACATAAAATTCATATAACGCATCTATATAACATTCAAAAAAATAAGTTATAAAATTAATTTCTTCTTCATCCTCAGTAATATACGAAACATGATCATAGAAATCTGCATCTCCATACATGAGCTCTGCAGAAAAAACTTTTTTATGTTTATTATTTTCTATTATATTATCATCATTTATATTCATTTAATTTCTCCTATCTGCTTTTAAAAGTTTATATATAGTATGTCTTAATTTGGGTACATAAAAACAGGGATAACTCCCTGTTCATTTCTTTCCTAATTTGGACTACTGAATGCGTCTACCACCACCGGCTTGATTCCTTTACGTTCTAAAACGCAGAAACAATCCCTTGTGAATTTACCAGCATAGTCATACATACCACCTCGGTTTTCTGCCTGAATGGCGTATTGATGCATTTTTCTTGCAGAATACATATCATTTTCTCCTGTTGGATTATAAAAATCACATATTCCAGAATAGAACGAATGGATTTCACAAGTATACTCGATGATATCACCTACCTTCAAGTGTTCCATTCCTTTACCAAAATGCTGTCCAATTGACTCCGGCATTTTATGTGGCTCTGAACAGAGAATCGACACATATTTACACATCTCTGGTGACCACATGTGGATAATCATATCAGAAGTGATTTGAGTCACAACCAGTCTTCCACCTGCTATAGTGTCACAATGCCCGCAGGTATAATCATCCGGCTTTTCTTCACGAAGAACTTCACAGATGGTTATGTATTTTTCGTATGTCCTATTTTCTGTATCGAGCTTATCCGTATATCCATGATAACAAACAAAAGCCCAGAATGCTCTTAAGCAATCATCAATCCTGTTACCCAGATAATAGTAATTGCTGTGGAATGCTAAATCATCTTTTTTATGCCATGGATTACCTGCATCATCACCATCCATGCATGTATGCTTGTATCTGGCCTCAAAAATCACTGTGAATTTTGTCCTCATTCTCATATCCTCCAAATAACTTCTTAGTTACCACATGTTTGTATTTTGCTGACTTTGGATTATCACTAAGGGATATATACTTCGGTCTCTTCGGAAATAATAACATCCTTGACCAACTCACTTAATTCCATCACACCGTCTATACAAGTATATGTTCCCTCAAATAAATCATCCAAGCTTGATGCTATTTCCGAAATTTTAGAATCATCAATCCAATCAAATGTTTCATCTACTGCTTTACAATTTTCAATCAAGCTGATAATTGACGTTTCATCAGATCTATTAAGATATTCGCAGCACTCCAAGAACAGATCATAGTAATAGCGTTCATTAAATACATAGTAAAACAGATCATAATCTCCACCTTCTTGAACGGTTACGATAAAAACTTCTTTTTTCATAATTTTCTATTCCTTTCTATTTGTTATTATTAAAGCATTTTTCCTAGCTTCCTCATAAAGAAATTTTGCGTTTCCGTAAGCCTCTTGCCTCATTCATAGCCTGCTCATATTTTTCAACATCATATGCTCTTGTATAACCCTGTTCTTCCAAGACTGTACAATATCCATCCATCTGCCAGTCAGAGATAATGTTGTAGGACTCTTCTTTTCCATTAGAATATCTTGTGGTTTTCATATTTCTTTAATATGCTTCTTCTACAGTATACTGTTTCATTTTAACTCTCCTCCTGTCTTTCTTACCTTTCTTATTCAATTTCTTTTACAGAGCACACCTGCATAAAATGATCTCCACGTTCTTTCTTTAGTTTCTCGACTGCCCTTATCTTTGCTTTCCTTTCTGTATTGGCTTTTACTCCAACATCAATGAATTCACAGCCAAAAAGATAGTTGATTCTAACCTTCCATTTTTTCATATCACACCTCCAGATTTCTATATATTTTTATTATGTATATAATTATTGACCTTAAAGCCAAAACTTCAGGTATGTATATTTAAATAATTCTTATAAGAAAATGGAAACTGAACATATTCACAGATAAAAAAAGAGGCATTCCTTATATAACCACAAGGGAGGGCAAATGCCATGAACGAAGCACTAAACAAAGATTTTAAGGAACTAGACAAGGCCACCAGGGCGGTTACAAACGAAGAACGCATTATCTGATAAACTAAAATTTTATCTGGATTACCAACGACAATGTTTATACGAAACCTATCTGGAGCAAGAATATATACGCATACAAAGAGATTGAACACGCTGTCGTATGCTTTTATGGTTTCTTGCATAAAGTACCAATTTGAACGCGTACTGGAGAGGTCAAGCACATACATAGACGCCATACTCCAGGAGGATAAAACAAGGTAAAAAGGCCGGAGACAATCCGGCCTAAAGACCCATATAAGTACTATACATGTAGGTGTTAAAAAAATGATACTTTTTTATTGCGTTTTTCCAGGATATGACATACTATAAGAGCTGGACAAAAAAAGAGCTGGTGCGTCAACACCAGCTATGTCCAGCCCGCTAAAAAAGCCGGAAATCTTATTCGTGGTATCATCATATAGCCTTTTGAGAAAAATCAAGGGTTTATGATTCCACAAATCCGGATATCATAATATCCATTATTTGCATCTCTATCGTCTATAATAATAGCAAACTGGCCAGTTGCAGCATATCTTACTTCGTCACCTACCGTATACATCATCTCCATATTCATATCCTCCTTATTGTCTATATTGAAAATAGTATGTTACTATTACAATCGATATAAATAAATACTAAAAAATAGGGCATCTGCCCTATTTTTCAAGATAGTGTTCCAGTATTTCCTGTGAATGCCCGACATAACGGTTTACTACTTCCTGTGTATGGAATAACAGATTGTCCAGTTCTCCGATAATGATGTCTTCCGCTTCTTTTTTTGCATCAGTTAAATTATTGGCATGCAAGCTGATTTCATCTGCTTCCGGTTTTTCATTATATGGATCGAATAACTCCTGCCGGTCATAAATATCAAGTTTGAATTCTTTTTCTACACGATAAATAATGGCTGTTACCTCACCTTTACTTAACACTACTGATACATCATCAAAATCAAATAAACTTTGGACTTTGGAATAAGAAGGCAGTCTAACCTGCAGCCGTTCTTCAAGACGTTCCTTATTTAACGCTCCTTCTTCTTTTAAATCCAGCCACTCAATCTTTTGTTTGTATAAACTTTTAATTTCCGTTGCTAAATCAATCATGATTTCTCCTTTAATATGTCTTAAATATATATTATATTAACCTTATATGAATCCAAGGCTATCTAAACGTACACTAAATGATTTGATGTATAACAAATTCCTCTTATTTCCTACCTCTAACGTTTCAAGTGTTGTATGGAAATTTGTATTTACCCAATCCATAATGTAACTTGCATTTTTTTCTGTATAGGCGATATAACGCTCATCTCTGAATGGTTCAACTAAATCAAAGGTATGTTCCAAAAATTTGATTGTCTTTTCTTCGTCATCATTTCCTTCTTTTTCATCTTCTTCAGTTATTTTTTCATAACTATCAAATGAGAACATCATATGGTCGATTGACAATGCTCTGAAACTAAGATTTACGCCATATGGATCAATGCATGATGTTTCATGGGATAATTCAAAGCCAAGCTCCTTTAAACCTTTATAGCCCATTCGGTTAAAGAATGTTTTCCCTAATTTGATTAATTCTGTTCCAGATAAAGTTTCGCCAATCTTTTCCTCAATCTCACGGATTCTTTGATTTTTTAGCCGTTCCTCTTTATGATAATTCTCCACTTTCTGACATAACGGTGTGTTAAAACCTAAGGTTTTATATATGTCAACAAGGTAATGTTCGGCTAAATAGCCACATGTCTGAATCATATTTGGCATTGAATTGGTAGTGGCAATACTGTGGTATAGTTCTTTTATCCGTTTATCTAAAAAGATAAGTTTATTTTTCTTTTCTGTTTCCTCATCAATGGTAATATTCAGATTCGGGATTACATAAGCATGAAGTTTCTCTAAATCAATCCTCCCTGATATCTTCAATAGTTCTGAATCGGATGAATGGAACTCCAGGCAGCTTATGCCAAAAGAAGCCAGTAAATTGACAAACAGTTCTTTGTTCTGATCTGTATTCCTAAAACCAACATCTTTATTTCTATGCTTTTTTGGGCCAATATCAAATCCATACTGTTTCAAGATGTCCAATTGTTTTTCAGACTTTAAACGCTTTGTTTCCTTTTTGTCATCCATCATGGAATATGGCATGAATCCAAGGTATAATTCGATATAAAGCCCTGTATGTTTCAGATGGAATTCCTTTATATGTCCAATATTATAATATTCCAGGATTTCTTCCATCTTTGATTGAGTGCGGTGTACTCCCTGGATTAATCCTTTTTCCTTATCTGTTTGGATTGTCTGTAGCAGCTGTTCTGCGCAATTCAACCTGGAATCTGTATCATGATCAGATAACGAGACCCTATCATTCATTGCTATTGTCGCATCATATCCTTTTTCATTTAACCATTTTGTGAGGGTTTCCTCTAAAATTATAAGGTCTTCGAACCAGGCATCCCTATCCAAGATGCCATTTGAAATCCGTTCATTCACACGTTCCATAAATCTTTGCATATTTTTCTCCTTTACCTCATTATTTAAACTAGTATGTAATTGTTTTGGATACAAAAAAAAGCAGCTCATGCTGCTTTTTATCTAATTAATTCGGATTCCTTCCTTATTTACCTTGTGGCCATCCGGAGTGCTTTTATTCTTCCACATCTTACCGTCATTACCAAAATGGTAATAGTTTCCACTCCATTTAGCCCAGTCGTTTGTTACCATATAACCATGTTCGTCAAAGAAATACCAGTCATTTCCATCCTTAAGCCAATTGGTCTGGATATACATACCGTTCTCCTGACGGTAATAATAATGTTCTCCATCTTTTTGCCAACCAAGATTCAATGCAGCGCTCTTTGAACTTGGTCCTTCAACAGTTTCATCCTTTTCATATTCGATTGAATAGTCTTCACGATTTTGTATTGCCTGTTCTTTTGTGACCATGATGGCACTGGATTCTGTACGTTCTACTTTATTTTCCGAATCTCCATTTGGTTTTACTGTATAATGATATGAGCCTTCTTTTAACATAGCTGGCCTAAAATCAAAGGTTGTTCCACCAGTTTCAAAACTTCCTCTTATTTTTCCATCATTATAAAGCCGTAGGGTGTAGGTAGATGCATTTTTGGCGGCGCTCCATTCAGCTTTTCCATCTTCATTCCAGATAGCTTCTTCCACCGATCCAACTAAAGACTTAATTCCTGGCAGTTCGACGGTAAGCACCAATGTCTTGCCCGAATCTTTTCTTGAAGCTTTTGTACAGCTTGCATCTAATCCGCTTACTTTAATATCCGACTTTTTAAAGGAATCAAATGTATAACCATCTTCAGCTGATAATGTGATCTCACAAGTGAATGGCTTTGATGGATTATGTGTTGTCTTTGTCTTTTCGTCATCCGTACTGCTTCCTGGTCCATTTCCAGAGTCATCATCTTCCGTTATTTCCACTAGGTCATTTGTAATCGTATATTCATCAAATGAATAGCGGTCACTTTTTGTTGTAATTGTCAGCTCCGGTGACCCTTCATAATCCTCATCGTCAACCTCAATTTTCACACCTACCGATTTAATCTTAGTTGCTGCATATGAATACAATGGTAAGGATATTGTTAAAGCTAATGTAGTAAGAAATAATAGTTTTTTAAATTTCATGTCCCTTTTTCTCCTTTCAAATTCCTTCAATAAGAATATGAAAGAAAAACTGCGTTTTCGGATATTTTAAATAAAAAAAGAGAGTTATCCTCTCTTTTAAATTAATGTAATAACAATTCCATCCTTCGTTGATAATGGAAAATTATCAAAAAGTCGTTCGATTGATTCCATTTCAGTCACAGAGAAAGATGTGATATCGTTTGTGCCATCATAAACATATAGGTCAGCAAAATATTCATCACATTTTTTCTCTTCATATTCGTATGGAGATAAGTATTCAAAACAGTTCATACGAATTGTCTTGGTTATCATATCATACCAGATATCACCATCTGCTAATTTTGAAGCTTCCTGCATTTTTGTATTAATATAATTACTATAGACATCGGATTTTCCTTTTTGTGTCTCAAAAAGAATTGTCTGATTGCAAGACCACTTTTTATACTGTTCCATGTCCATTATCTTTGCTCCTACTATTTCCAGTAAAAGTAAGGCTCTTTGAGTCAGATATTTGTCATTTACAATTTCCTTATCCGCTTTTTCCAGCAGATTTTTCTGTTCCACTGTAAGTCCATCTAAATCATTGATTGTGACCATGTCTGTGTTTAAGTAATTATCTGCCTCAATTAAGTTTCTCAGTTTATTAAAACCTTCGATTCCATGTGAATTATAAAACATGGCATTTGCTTTTTCTGACTCATTAGCCGTAATATGTATCACAATATTACAACCTTCCATATTACATTATCCTTCCTCATTTTCTATATAATAGGTTTCTTTGGTATCAAGACAGAGGCACCCTAACGTATATCCAAACACGCATCCACAATCAATTAGGTATTTGTGGGTATTTCGGATGATTTTACCTTCATACTGCTGTCCATAATGGTATGTAGGTGTATGTCCAACGATGATTTCATATCCGGGAATGAGGTCTTTATCAATATCCCATCTTTCAATTCTCTCCCATAACACATCCGTTGAATAATTTCCTCTTTTCATACTTTCTTCAAAGAACGGATCCGGAGCTCCATGGATAAACAGATATTTTTCATCGTTCAGCTCAAATTCCTTTACTTTATCCAGGGAAACCAGATAATCATAAATTTCATGTCTCTCTTCACCTGTAAGCTCATTATATTGCTGAGCTGTCACATAACCTCCATTATGATAAACCCATAATTGACGGTTACTCTGAATTTTCTGGCTGACAGAAAGGGCTTCCATCTCCTCCTTATCTAAATACGGAGAAACCATACTGCTAAGCATCATATCTTCGTGATTGCCCATTAGTAATTCCATATTTTTGTGCTTCATGATATACTGTAGCAATTCAATTGGTCTTGGGCCTCTGTCAACAACATCTCCAATGATATACAGCATATCATTATCAGAAAAATGTATTTTTTCAAGCATCTTTTTAAATTCATCCATGCATCCATGAACGTCACTCATTACGTAAATCATACTATATCCTCCAATATTCCATCTAGTAACATCTTTATTACAAAAGCGTGTCCCATCTTCCTTGTTTCGCAATTGACTACATCCTGTATGGACATCCCTAGTTTCATATTATCGTAACCATCAAAGTCCGCCAGGGCAATCTTCCGGCCATCTTCTATCATTTCCGTTATCCGTTTAAAGCCAGGTGTACTGTATACTGCCGTCGCATATAATGGAATGTAGATTTTTTTGCGTGCGTCGATATATCCAAGATGTTCATAGCCTTTTTGTGTCTTCCAGTAAGAATAGCATGGAATGGCTCCTTTTCCTTTGGGATATCGGTCTGCAAACGTTCTATTGAATCCGTAATCACGCCATTTAAAATAACTTGCAGTAGGATGACCCTCTTCATCTATATCCTCTGGATATACTTTTGAATATTGCCATGCATTTTCCATATTTTTTGCAGTTAGTCCATCGTAGCATTCAACCGGTCCAAGATAAAATGGAGACACACTCCTTAAAATTGGATCAGCGTTCCTGGACGTTGCATCAATCAATTCATATCCTTCTGGACATTTATCTCTTTTTGATATAACAATGATATTTTCCATGTTGCCTCCATCTTAGCTGTATTCAATGATAATAATATCTTCATTGAAATCCATATTTGTTTTTTTCATATCTTTGTAGACCATAATTAAGTCGATAAGCCAGAGATCACATGGATCCACTTCGGCATTAACAAGGTCCATTAGTGTTGTATCTTTTAATTTTTTCTCCAGCCATTGGAACATTCTTTTATAAGTAATTTCATCAATGACCATTAGCTCTTCATATTTAATGAAAAAGCCAATCTGCTTAAAAAAGTCCTTAAAGATATCCCTTGATAGTGATGCAATCCACGTTCCAAATGGATTAGAGTCATTTTCATCTGAATGACTCTCAAGAAAAAAGTCCTCGTATAAATGTTCAAGTTTATAACCTGGATATTTCGTCTGCATCTCGTTCAGTTTTGTACGCTTTAACGCCACTATACTGATGTCCAGTCCCATAATTCCACTCCTTTTAATATACTCCATTTTTGTTGATATGATATAGTATGTTATTTTCCATGAACAAAAAAAAGAGGCTTTCATACCTCTTTTTCATACGTTTGTTTGTAATGATTCATATATCTGCTCAATCACCTTATTCGTATTGGTGCCTGTCAGATAGTGAACTACCCGTCACCTAAAGGTAATGGGATTCTAAGTGCCTATAGCACTATTTAAGAAGTTTGATATTTAAGTTTCCACCTGAATATTTAGGCAATCCTTATTCTTATAGGCGTGTCCACTTCGCCTCTACCGTATAGGATACTTAGATCCACAACGTTACTTTTACGCATGATATTTAATGCTCCATTCACATCCGCATTCAGTGTGTTTCCACTTGCTGTTTTGTAAAGACCTCTATGTATTCTAGTTCCACTAAACTCATATTTTTTAGGGTTATCCACATGATATGTTGGAAAGATATCACTGTCCCAAAATGAAGCCTTTGATGTATAGGACTCTTCCTGCTTTACAAACACAATGCCATTGAGTTCACAAAGATATTCTAATTTAAAACGCAGCTTTCCATATGGGATATTGGCAAAGCTTTGGTTATTCCGCTTACCCATGCTTACACTTTTTTGGAAGGTTTCGTTATATCCAACGATAAGGGTTCCTATATCATTAGTAATACAGCAATTTATAACTTTGTGAGCAGCTTTATTCATGTAGTCATTTACTTTATTGTTACGGTTACGAGCTATTGCTTTCTGTCTGTTCGTAGGTTTCTTGCCAAAATGCTGTTTATCTTTAATAGACTGTAAGCGAGCAATTGATTTGTTGTAGCACTGGTTAATCGATTTTAATCGTTTCCCATCAATAATGAATGATTTACCTTTATTTGATACGGCTGTTATAAGATTATTCACTCCTAAATCAAGCGCCAGTGCGTTATTTGTGTTAAGATTTCTTTGAATACATTCCATTTCGTAGATATATTGAATTTCAAAGAACCTGGCGTTTGCTTTTGGGATAATGCGAATTTCTTTTATTTTTTTATCAAGTACAATAGGCGGCATAGTAATACTCACAGACTTATGTGTTTTCTTAAAGCTATTCGAATAAGGTAATATCAATTTATTCCCATTATATCTTACAAAACCTATGATAAGTGTTGTATACCCGTCTTTTGGAAGATAATGTGGCAGCTTGCAATTATTGAACTCATACTCACCCTTTTTTGCAAGTTTCAGTAACCCAAAGAATGACTGAAAAGAACCATTTACTTCTTTCAGTATTTGCTGAGCCATATTAGAATTAAGACTTTTATAATTAGGACTGTTTTTTAAAAGAGTATAATTCTTCTCGTATTTTAAGAACGCTCCTTCCGCAAAGTAATACTGGCGTATATTGTAAATAGCTTCATTTGTAAGGTTCTTAGCAATATGACAAAGTTCTTTGATTGAGCGATAGTCTTCCTTAGACAGATGTTTCACCTGCTGTTTTATAGTCAGATACATTCGGTTTTCTCCTTTCTTCAGACTTGGAAATGAAATCTCCTGTATGTATAGTATGGCATATATTTTATTGATTGTGGAGTGTTTTAACAAAATATATTTATTTTGAGTCGAATGCCATTCATCCCATCACCTAAAGTAAATTCATCTGCGATAGAATTTAAATCTCAATCAAAGATTGAGTTTAGTAATGGGTTTTCTGGCTAAAATATTATAAATTTATTATCTTCCATAGTTTCTCCTGCTTTTTTTAGTTAATTTTCTTTTGTCATATTATATCATAATATTTTAGTCATATCTATAACCTTAAAAAATCTTGCATATTAATCCAGTATATATTATTTACAAATACTAATTTCAGGAGGACAAAATGAAAAAAATACAGACATATAATGCAGATAGCATTATGATTCTTGAGGGTTTAGATGCCGTCAGACGCAGGCCTGGAATGTATATAGGTAGTGTTAATCTGAGAGGCCTAAACCATTTAATATATGAAATTCTAGATAATGCCGTAGATGAGCATATGGCAGGTTTTTGTACCGATATAGACGTAGCCCTTGATTCTGATGGTTCTTGCACAGTAAAAGATAATGGCAGAGGGATCCCTGTCGAACGGCATAAAAAGGGAATATCCGCAGAACGTATTGTATTTACGACATTACATGCTGGCGGTAAATTTGATAACAGTTCCTATAAGACATCCGGTGGTTTACACGGAGTAGGGTCTTCAGTGGTAAATGCCTTATCCAAACTACTCGAAATAAAAGTATATCGTGATGGAAAAATATATTATGACAAATACGAATATGGAAAGCCTGCACTTGAATTAGAGGACGGGCTGCTTCCTGTTATTGGAAAATCAGATGAAACTGGTACAGAAATACGATTTATTCCAGATGATTCTATTTTTGAGATTGTTGAATTTAAGAGTGATTGGTTGAAAAACCGGTTACATGAAACGGCTTATCTAAATCCAGAACTTACCATTCACTTCCAAGACAGAAGAAAAGGAAAAACAGAACAGATTGACTATCATGAGCCAGAAGGATTAGTGGCATATATTAAAGATCTTACGAAAAGTAAGGATGTACTTTTTAATCCGGTTTACGTGCATGGAAAAATCGAAGATACAGAAGTTGAATGTGCTTTCCTCTTTTCAAATGAATTTGAGGAAAATATTCATGGATTTTGTAACAACATCTATACACAGGAAGGCGGGACACACATTTCCGGATTAAAAAGCAAATTCACTGCAATCATTAATTCATATGCGCGGCAGCTTGGACTGCTGAAGGAAAAGGATGCCAATTATACAGGTGCCGATACAAGGAATGGAATGACGGCTGTAATCGCAGTTAAGTATCCGGATCCTATTTTTGAGGGACAAACAAAAACGAAGCTTGCTTCTGCTGCTGTTTCTAAAAATGTTTCAAAGATTCTGGAACAGGAATTAGAATTATATTTTGACAGGAATATAAACGTGGTAAAACAAATTATATCATGTGCAGAGAAATCTGCAAAAATAAGGAAGGCCGAAGAACGTACCAAGACAAACCTGCTTAGTAAAAGTAACTTTTCTTTTGATTCGAATGGAAAGTTAAAAAACTGTATCAGTAAAGACCCGGGAAAATGTGAGATTTTTATAGTAGAAGGTGATTCTGCAGGAGGAAATGCCGGGACGGGACGGGATCGTAACTTCCAGGCCATCCTTCCTATCCGAGGCAAAATCCTTAATGTAGAAAAAGCAACCATTGATAAGGTTCTTGCAAATGCAGAGATAAAGACTATGATCAATGCGTTTGGATGTGGTTTCTCTGAAGGTTATGGTAATGATTTTGATATCACTAAATTAAAATATAATAAAATCATCCTTATGACGGATGCCGATGTGGATGGCAGTCACATTGACACTCTCCTGCTTACATTCCTATATCGTTTCATGCCAGACCTTATCTTTGAAGGACATGTGTATATTGCCCAACCACCTTTATATAAAGTGTCCAGTAAACGTGGTGGCCCAAAATATCTCAAAAATGATGCCGCACTTGAAAAATATAAAAAAACACATAAAGATGGTACCTACTCATTACAGAGATATAAGGGACTGGGTGAGATGTCTCCTGAACAGTTATGGGAAACAACTTTGAATCCTGAAACAAGGAGCCTGAAGCAGGTATTCATTGAGGATGCAAAAGCGGCTTCTGAATCCGTATCCTTGTTAATGGGTAATCAGGTCGAACCAAGACGCCAGTTTATCCATGAAAATGCTGACTATGCGACAGTTGATATCTAATCTATTTCTATGACATATTATCTTTGTGAAGTCACATATGAGAGATTAAATAAAGGTATTTCTAAAAATATTGTGAAAATAGTAAGGAGAATTAGATGGAAGAATTCGTTTGGCACTATCTTAAAAACAAAGAAAAACCTCCTTTAGGAGAAATTGTTGTCGTTGATTTACTCCTGTTTGATGATATTTCATTTATGGAGGTCCAAGGAGTCAATACAAATGAAGGAATCAAGTTAATTGAACCAGTCCATTATGAAAAAGGATATATACAACTAGCTTGGCGGTATAAAACAGAAAGTGAAAAGCTAAAGGAAAAACTAAAGGGTGAATAGCCCTTTTTTATTTTCCTATCAAACTGTCATTATTAGGTTGTATTTATAATCGGCTTATTAAGCTGCCCAAAAATGAGAGGTGTGAAAATGAAACAAAGTAATAAAACTTATACTGAGACAATAGAACGAACGGAATTTTCTGATGAAATGAACCAATCCTATGTTGACTATGCCATGAGTGTCATCATTGGCCGTGCTCTGCCTGATGCACGGGATGGATTGAAGCCGGTGCAACGTAGGGTCTTATATGATATGGCAGATTTACATACATTTTCAAATATGCCTACTAAAAAAAGTGCACGCATTGTCGGTGATACAATGGGTAAATATCATCCACATGGAGATAGTTCCATTTATGATTCACTTGTAGTAATGGCGCAGGATTTTAAAAAAAGGATGCCGCTTGTTTATGGTCAGGGTAATTTCGGTTCCATCGAGGGTGATGGTGCTGCGGCACAACGTTATACGGAAGTCAGATTGACTAAATTTGCAGAAGAAGTCATATTAAAAGAATTAGACAAAACGGTTCCATATATGAAAAACTATGATGGAACTGAAACCGAACCAGAGGTCTTACCAGCTAAATTGCCGTTGCTTCTTCTTAATGGCGCTGATGGAATAGCTGTTGGCATGGCTACTTCTATCCCATCCCATAATATTGTTGAGCTCTGTGACTTGTGTAATTCTTATATTAGTCATCCAGAGATGACAACCAAAGAGATGCTCTCTATTTTAAAAGGACCGGATTTTTCTACTGGTGGAATCATAGCAAATAAAAAGGACCTGGAATCCATTTATGAGACCGGAACCGGAAAGCTCAAGATACGCGGAACAATAGGATTCGAGGCATCCACAGGACGTGGTGACCATGATAAGCTAGTCATCACTGAAGTCCCATATACAATGGTTGGTTCTGGCATCAATAAATTTTTAAATGATGTGGCATCCCTTGTGACAGATAAGACATTGCCTGAAATCATCGACATTTCTAATCAGACAAACAAAGATGGCATCCGCATTGTGTTTGAATTACGTAATGGCGCTGATATAGAGCGAATCACGAATATTTTATATAAAAAAACAAAATTAGAAGACACGTTTGGAGTCAATCTATTAGCAATCAAGAAAAAGAAACCAGAAACCATGTCATTAAGGGATATCCTGCAGACATGGCTGGATTTTCAACGTGAAATCATCCATCGTAAATATTCTGTCTTACTCCTTCAGCAAAAAAACAGGGCTGAACTATTAGAAGGCTTATTAAAAGCATGTGATATGATTGATTTGATCATCGAAGTCATCCGTGGTTCAGAAAATGTTCCGGATGCAAAACGTTGTCTTATGTCAGGTAGCATAGAACCCATTCGGTTTAAAACAAAAACAATGGCGGCCAAGGCCCGTAAATTATCATTCACAGAAGCACAGGCAGAGGCAATTTTACGGATGCCACTGCAAAAACTTATTGGACTTGAATTGCAGGATCTGAATAAAGAATACAAAAAAACATTGGATCTTGTAAAAAAAACCAATGATATTCTATCCAGTGAAGATAAACAAAATGAATTAATCCAAAAAGACATAGCATATTTTAAGAGGGAATTTAAACAGCCAAGAAAAACAAAGCTCATGGACTGTAAAGATATTGTTCTGGATGAGAAGAAAGAACGTGTATCCTATCATCTGCTAATTGATAAATTCATGTATGCAAAATTAATCGATGATATGACTTACGACCGGAACAGCGAATCAATCACAGAGGAATATAAATATGATTTCCCTGTTTATTCAGATGCGTCGGTATTTATTTTTTCTGATACCGGGTTTTTATATCAGCTAAAAGTGGAAAAAATACCTTGTTGTAAATATAGAGAAAAGGGATGTCCATTGGAAACACTCATTTCTCTTCCTTCAGGTAAAAAAATAATCAGCATACTGCCCTCTCTTAAAAAAGTTACGGATATTTTATTTATATCAGCTTCGGGAAATTGTAAAAAAGTCTCTTCTAGTGAATTCATAAGTAACCGTAAGTCGATTATTGCTACAAAATTGCAAAAAGATGATTATCTTGTCTGTGCAGAGCCTGTGGAAAAAAAGAAATTTTTAGTATTAAAAAGCCAAAAAGGGTATCTATTAAAAATAAGTACAGCAGATATCCCAATGTTGAAGAAAAATGCAGAGGGCGTAAAAGGGATGGATTTGATGGATGATTTAATTGATTCGGTTTTCTTAGTAGATAACACAGATAAGTTTTTTTATAATTCCGAGGAAGTAAATGTAGCAAAAATCAAATCCGGAAAACGTGGGTCAAAAGGTAAAAATCTAACATACTATAAGAAATAAAATAAATAAGGAGTAACTATATGAGAAAAATCGCAGGTTTATTGATTGGGTTAACTGCATGCGTAGCGTTGTTAAGCGGTTGCACAAAAAACACATTGTCTTATACATATAATGTAGAAACTGGAGATGCGGTTAAGGTAACAATCGACCGCATGGAAGGCTATGATATGGATTCAAATAACCCGTTTACAGTAACTCTTAATGATGAGGATATCCTGACCTGTCAGTTTTTAAGCGAGGAAGGATATGAATATTATGAAGGCGTCCTAACAGAGGAAAATCTTGATTCACAAGGCGGTTCAATAATCGAAACCGGGAAAAAAGGTACTGCTGACTATATCTTTTATACAGTAGGTTCTGGGAATGCCGCTGAACATGATTTTTTTGTTAAATTGAATGATAAAACATCTGTCATCATTGGAAGTTTAAGCTCTGAAGAAGAGGCCAAAGCAGGATTTGATGCATTAAGTTTTGAAATTGTAAAATAATTTGAACATTTTTCAAGGTTTCTATCATACTACTTTTAGTAAATAACAAGTGAGGTAATATCAATGTACACAAATAACAATATCCAGACCACTATGTATTATTCCATATCAACTGTTGGGACTACAAGTTCAAACGGATATTTTTGTGTGCCAATACTATCGGAGTTTCTATGATAAATTTGTAATTGACATTTATCAAGGGATTACTTCGGTAATCCCTTTTTAAATTATTTTTTATCTTTTTGGTTTACAAATACAAAAATATATTTATAATGTTTATACAAAACAAATGGACAGATATCGAAGTGGTCATAACGAGGCGGTCTTGAAAACCGTTTGCTGTAAAAGGCACGTGGGTTCGAATCCCACTCTGTCCGCTCATATTCACAAAATTGGATAAGCAGCACATATATGGTAAACCACCCAATGCCCGGCTGCAATAACGAGTTCATCTGCTGTAGAGAGACTCATTAAACATCTTATATGTTTGACTTTTTAGGTGGATAGGCTTAGGAAGAGCCTATACAGTGAAATCTTCCTCTCCTTCTTGGGTAGGTAAACCGTAACTGGTAGCGGGCCAGACTGTAAATCTGGTGTCTTCGGACTCTGAGTGTTCAAGTCACTCCCTGCCCACTGGCTGATTGCCATTCATTCTAGCGGGCTGGACAAACGGCAAGTCGTTGGGCTCATAACCCAAAGAATCCTGGTTCGAATCCAGGGCTCCGCAATCACATATAGTTCCTCACACATTAGTGTTATATTTCTGTATTTGGAATAGAGGCGATAACACAGCTGGATAGCAGATTCATAATATTTAATGTTGGAAATCTGTGAATAGGGCTAGCAGTAACGCACCTTTGCGAAGTGTGAAAGTACAGACATAGCAAAATTCGGCAAGCATTGACGGATGTCAAGATGGCAGCTATATGTTTTTAATCTCCTATAGCTCAGCAGGCAGAGCGGCTGGCTGTTAACCAGCGTGTCGTAGGTTCAAACCCTACTGGGAGAGTTTTCAACAATAAAGCCAAATACAATAATTTTTAATATTTTTTGTAATACTGCAGATATAATCCTAACTGGTAAGGAAAGTGCCTGCTAAGCACTTAGTAGCTGTTATTTAATGGTGTTCGGGTTCGAGTCCCGGTATCTGCGTTTCTATATGGTTTTTATACTTTCAGAAATTTATAAGGTGATTTTATGGGATATATTTATAAAATAACAAATGAAATAAACCAAAAAGTTTATATTGGTAAGACTTTGACCTCATTGGAAAAAAGATGGAAAAGACATATTTATGACACTTATCGTTCTGATAGGACAAATTGTAAATTCCATAATGCAATAAAAAAATATGGAGAGAATAATTTCAAAATGGAATTAATAGGGCAATATGATAATGAGATATTAAATGACAAAGAAAAGTATTATATACAATTATATGATTCTTTTAAAAATGGCTACAATTCAACATTAGGTGGAGATGGAAATGCAATTTTAGAAATAGACCATAATGATGTATTAAAAAGATATAATAGTGGAAATTCAATTTCATGTATTGCTAATGACATTGGTGTTAGCGCTTATACTATCTCGAACATAATAAAGGAGAATAATCATAGAATACTTGATAATATAACAAAAATTGTTTGTATGGACAAAAATTGTAATATCACAAATATTTTTTGTAATATTTATGAAGCATATAAATGGTATGAAAAAAACAAAATATGCAGATATCGTAATTTCAAATATTGTGTAAAAAAGTCATGTAAAACAAAATGTTCAGCATTTAATTATTATTGGATGACACAGGATGAATATCTGTCCATTAAAAAAAATAATATAGATTTACAAAGTGTTTATACTAAACGTCAAATCGTACCAAGCAATCGTATAAAAATAAAATGTATAGATTTAAATATTGAATTCGAGTCTTGTTACAAAGCCGGAGAATATCTTTTTAATTATGGTTATTCCAAAAATAAGAATTTTAAAAGTGCTGGTCAAAAGATATTAAATGGAATAAGAAACAATAAACCAGTATATCATTTGATATTTGAATTTGTTGAAGATTAATTTCTATGAAATATGAAATATCCATCTGAATTTATTTCCTCATTAGTCAATCTTTTTAAACTATGGAGTGATAAGCCTAATTGGTAAGGCGATGGTCTTGAAAACCGTTAGTAATCAAAGTGATTTGGTGTCTGGGTTCGAGTCCCAGTCACTCCGCTCGGATACTGCAATATCATATCTGATTGTAAACACGATGCTATCTTCCCAACATTACAGCTTAAGATGTAACCATGGTAAGTCGGACATGGAAATATAGCGTAGATATTGTAAGTCCAGTCATGCTCTTGTGGCGCAATTGGCAGCGCAGCTGACCTGTAATCAGAAGGTTGTGGGTTCGAATCCCTCCTGGAGCTTTGGTTATATCCCTAAAATTAGTATGCTACTGAGGTGATGCGGTACGTTGCACCTGGCTTATATCCAGCGATTGTGGGTTCGACTCCTACCGGTAGTACTTAAGGGCAATTTGTCCTTACAAAACTAAATGTCGCTGGCCAGAGTAACCAGTCTAAAAATAAATGGTGACACATTTATTGGAGATAGAACTCCCGTCCAGAATTGACTGGATGGCAAGGAAGAAGTATGTTTAGTTTATATGCAGATATGGTCTAATGGCTATGACTCTAGCCTTCCAAGCTAGAAATGCGGGTTCAACTCCCGTTATCTGCTTTTTGCTGATATAGCACAACGGTAGTGCAGCTGATTTGTAACCAGCAGGTTTACGGTTCGAATCCGTATATCAGCTTTCAAATTCCTTAGATTTGCAAGGTATATCTTATTTAGGCCATAAGATATGTCCTTTTCTCCTTTAGATCTTAACTGGTGTAGTAATTGGTACTTATTAAGGGTCCGACTCCCTTCATCAGTTTTTGCGGGAAAGAGCAATCAGGATGTTCGCTGGGCTCATAACCCAGAGGTGAGGGTTCAAATCCCTCTCCCGCTATTTCATATGTTTATCTCTTTTAGTATTCATAAAAAGAAGCAGTTTATCTGCTTCTTTTTGTCATCTTACATATTTATAGTAGGAGGTGTCCATGAAACGATTTATTTTTGTACCCTTGTTATGTATATTTTGTGTATTCCTTGTATCCTGTTCAGATAAGCAAATGGATGTTAATCCGATTTCGTATGAAAAATCCATACACCTGATTCCAGGTATATTTCAGTCTATCGATGAAGCCGATAGTGCTGTCTATGTTACATTCCTTGATGATCATGGTAACGAATTTGTGGCTGAAGCCGGATCTTTAACTGAAATGCCATATGACCTTAATGATGGAGCTACTTATGAAATCATATATTTAACTAAATCAGAGGATTCTGAACCTACACTATATACGGATGTCATCAAAATAAAATCTGCAGAGTATGATTTGAACATTATTAATGAGGATAATGAATACGTCATTCCATAAAGGGTTTATTTGATTGATATCCACATTCCATTCCATTTAAGTACATCATTCATGGATGATGGTTTAATGGCTCTATCCATATAAAAACGCTTTATCCGATTAAGGGTTTCATTAAAAAAAGGGCATACGCCCTTTTTATGCCGTCTTTGCAGCCTCTCTTAAGTTGTAATTAGAGAACGTGATTCCTGTATCTTCAATAAATTTAATAAAGAATTTTTTTTCTTTCTCATCTAATACCGTACGTTTACAGTCTCCTTGAATCTGTGAAATCACAAATCTCTTTCTCCCTGTTCCGGTCGCAGATTTCCTAATTTCCACAGTCAAATAAGAGGATTCCAATTCATTGGAACGCCTCACGAATAATATCAGACACTCTCCTGTTGCCACATGTTTAATATAAGTTGCAACACAATGGCCTAAACTATTTCCTTCTGCAATCAATTCACGAGCCGATTCAGGTGTTAACAGAACCATATCCTTATAGGAGTAGACAACATGGTCTTTCACATTGAATAACTGTTCAAACTCCTTATATTGTTCCCTGAAAATATTAAATGTTTCTTTATTTTCCCGTTCTGCAATATCAGCTTCTATTTTTACCATTCTTGCATTTCTTTCATTTTCAAGTATCTTCTGTATCTCTTTATCTGTTTCAACTGTTTTTGTCATGATATCATGATTTGTGAATAGTGCTTTAGGGTATTTATTAATGACTTTACCATTATATGCATAATTCATCTCCAGATAATCCATGTATATGCGTGTTGGAATGAACAAAAACCCTTGTCCGTATAAATCAAAGCACAAGTAATTAATGAAACGCTTGATATTGAGGTTGTATTTCTTGTCTAAACAGGTATTAAAGAATAGCTTGATTTCTGAACTGTTCCTATCACGTAAAGAACGATATCCATAATTATAATTATAATAAAAATTATTATCAATCATACATCGTATCGATGATTTTGTATAAGAATCAATAAAATACCTTGCATAGTCATAGCCTACAAGTTCTTTAATCGTTAAGACTGCCTCAACGAAGTTTACATCATACTTCTTGTTATTCTGAAGTATGGGTGTTTTTACTGTTATGTATTTCATTAATGTCTCATTTTTTAATAAATCAAGATAAACCGTATTTGTTATGGTATCTCTATCTCCTCTGTAATAGTAACTAGTTCCTTCATAAAGCATTGTCTTGTATAGATTAAGTGACATCATTCCATTTGATAAGTGATGCCTGTAACCTGTTATCATCCTGTAAATAAATGGTATGTCTTCTCGTGTGATTTCTCCAAACACGATATTGTTGATTTTAATAGAATCATCCTTCTTGAGCTGTTTGAAAAAGTTCTGGAAATCTTCCATAGACATATTTTCTATTGTCTGTATTGCTTCACCTTTTTTAATCAAATACTTATCCTGTGACGGCATCATAATCAACTGATAAATTTCTTTTTTAAACTGTTTCTGTAGGATTGTATCAATACCACTTGATAAGATTACTTTAAAATAATCCGCAGCTGTTCGCTTTTTAACTTCTCTCTTTGGTACTGCCGGTTCTTCATCATCCATATCGAATAATGTTTCATCGTATTTTTCTTTATATTTATTTATGTATTCCTTAATAAGGGACACATTATCCTGCTCTTTAATTAATTCTTCATTCATTGTTACTGGCATAATTTTCCTCCTTATTTCCAATTAATCACATTATCTGCAGTTATCTTTAACGATCTTGCTTTTGCCCACTTTTTGATGAAGTCGACCTCTTCCTTTGTCAATTCACTTCGCTTGTTCATGCCTTCTACCTGTGGGACACTTCGATCTGGTAATATTTCAATTGTAAGATAGGGTGTTTCTTTATCCTCTTTTAATCTCATGAAGACGACAATACAGTCATTCGCAACCACTTTATCAACGTATGATGCAACACAATGGCATAACGTTTGTCCTTCTTCCACTAATTCGATTGATTCTTTAGGCATTACAATTACAAATTTATCTGTCAAGGTTGAATAACCAAAATTTTCACATTCATTCATGATTGTTTCAAATTTTTCTGAGTTTTGGCTAATGCTTTCTTTTTCATTTATTTTCGCTGACAATATCATATGGTCTGTCAGTAATGTTTTTGGGTATTTCTCTTTCACTGTTCCATAATAACTTTCTGACATTGTTAAATAATCATAATATGTCGTTAATACAGCGCCTGTAGCGCCCTGTTTATACAAATCGAATAGAATATAATCAATGAATCTTCTTGTATTAAGATTGAATTTTTTGAAATCCAATAGATTTTTTGTATGCCGTAACGCAATTGCAGACATTTTATATTTATCAAAAAAATACTTTGCGGTACTAAGATCTGACAATTCTAAAATCTCATATGCATATGAAAGGATTGTGTTCAACTTACTATCTTCATATGCATCCTCACTATTGGCAATGATATATCTTAATAAGCTTTTATCCTTTTCATAATATTCTCCTAGATTTTTTTCTAAATTGCTACTTTGATGATTGAAATAACACAATCCAGAAAGTACAAACATTCTTAGTCCGTTATTGGCATTAACAAATTTGTACCAGTCTTCGATTTGAGATTTAGTAATTCCGATTTTTAAGTAGTTGGCTGCTTCTGCTGGAATTATGATATCATCTGCTTTGATATCATTAAAAAATCCATTTAGTTGTTCTACCCTGGATATTTTCTCAATATTTTCAGTCATATTGTCATAAATATAAAGCAGATGTTTACTATATATAGAAACAAGAAGTTTATCTGTCCGTTTATTTTTCTTACGGATTGCAAAATCATTTGCATCTTTAAATACAACTTCATATTCAGCTTTTGTACGTTTTGTTTTTGTTTCAGATTCAGCAATGATGTTTATTTCCTCTGCTTCATCAATTTCCTTTAATAAACTACCTACATTTATTTCTTTTAATTGCTTTTTCATTGAGTATCTCCTTCTTTTCTTAAGATTACTCAATTAATATGTGAAAATTTGTTCTTACATAAAGTACCCAACCATGCATACTATTTGGGAATAAATAAAAGGAGATTACTATTATGAAAAACAATATATTTTATAAAACCTGTTTCGTGTTGGCTGTTTCTGCTTCCTTGATTGGCTGCAGTAGCAATACAGATTCTCCAACACCTGTGCAGACCACCATATCAGAATCTGTTTCAATTGCTGTGGATGACACAGAACCGGCAACAGAACATGTAGACAGTACAAAACCAGCGGAACAGAATGCCATTGTGACAATTGGTACATTAAAGGATTTATCTGAGGTAATTGATAACTATGGAAATAAACAGGCCCTATTCACTGATGAGAATGGCACTGATTTCATAGCTATTGTAAGTGAACAGACCTTGCTACCGGATGATTTTTCTACGGACCATGATTATGAGGTTCATCATTCTGATGTTATGACAATGAGCATCCCTGGACAGTATCCGGAAGTTTATGAAATCAAGAAAGTCGATGATATTTCTGATACTGAAATCATTATAGAGTCCTCTACGGAGGCTTCCACTACGAATTAAGATTTATCTGCTTTTTTTTGAATGCATACTGTTATTATCATTTAGAAAAATGGAGGTAAGATATGGTAGCAAACACGATTAACATTAAGGATGAACTGATTGTTGGAAAGTTAGTTGCATGTCCAGAGGAATGTAAAAGCCTTGTAAATGGTACCTATCATGTTTCAATCAAAGATGGACATCTGGCAATTCATTTAGGACTCTGTTCCTTTAAGATGAAGCCCAAAGTCATTTCGAAAATCTGTGAAAAACAAACTGTTACCTATATCTTGGAGGATAACAGGAATCTTACATTACGTATTTAAAAAAGCCCTTCTGGGCTTTTTCTTTTATCTTGTAGCACCTCCACCTCCGCTTCTTCCTCCATGGTTTGATGATGAATGGCTGCTGCTTGATGATGAATGACTCGATCTGTGGCTAGAACTATGGCTACTTCCGCTTCTGCCTCCAGAATTATGTTCGAAGAAAGATGAAAATACATGAATTGTGAATCGTTCTTTTATTATCCCTTTCTTCCATATTGCTAAAATATCATACAGATAGCTAAAAAAATATAGCAAAGTGATAACATAGCTGACTGATGGAATCAACATGTATGAAGCAAATACAATAATTGAAAATATATTTAAAAACTTATCTGTCATAGGTTTCCAGGCCTTAATATTTTTTTCACCATCCTGTTCATTATATCTCATTAAAATGTATGACTTTCGAATTAAATAGATCAGCAATGCTCCAAATAATATCCATAGCGTTCCAAAAACCATATTTGAACCAATGGAAAAAATACTTCCAATTAAATAAAAGATGGTTAAAGCATTAGGTATTGAATCGTTTTCTTGTACATCAGTAATTGTCGTATTCTGCTTATCTACTGATGAATCAAACTGCGCATAGATACCATTACAAGTGTTAATTACAGCTGAATTATAATCTCCGATATCACGATATGGAACAAATTTTTCATCCAGTATCCTACCTGCAATAGAATCCGGAATTATATGTTCAAGTCCAACACCTACTTCCAGCCGGACCTTTGCTTCTTCTTTGGATATTAATAATAATAATCCATTGTTTTTTTCTTTGCTGCCGATCTTCAGCTTATTGAATAAACGGTTCCCATACTCTTCTGGTGTTAATCCATCAAATGATTCTATTGTAACAACCAAGAGCCTCACATCTGCCGTTTCTTCCATTCCATATAAAATAGAATTAACCTTATCCTCTACAGTTTCCGACAAAAGGTTCCCTTCATCATATACGTAAACAGAATCACTTTCATTTATTGATATAACCTTTCTATCTGAATAGACATATTTAAAAACTCCTCCGGCTATGTGTAATATCATAGTTATGATGAGGAGTGAAATTAAAATAATTTGTGGTTTAAATAGTTCCCTGCTGTTAATCTTCATTGTATTTTCCTCCAAAAATAATATGATTTTTCCTCTGCTTTTTATTATGATTTTTTTTTAACTTTGTTTTCGTTTTATCCCAAAACAGTCATTCTATATATGTGAGATTCATATAGAAAAACCAAATCTCAGCAAGTCTGAATTGATAAATAAAAAAGGAGAATAACGAATGGCAGAGAAAACAACAGTAACAGAAAACAAGAAGAAAGCTTTAGATGATGCTATCTTAAAAATCGAAAAAGCTTATGGAAAAGGGTCCATCATGAAACTTGGTGAATCCAATAACCTGGCAATTGAAACCTATCCAACCGGATCCATTTCACTTGACATTGCCCTCGGTCAGAATGGCATACCAAAAGGCAGGGTTGCTGAAATATATGGGCCAGAGTCTGGAGGTAAAACCACATTAGCATTACATATCATTGCAGAAGTACAACGCCAAGGCGGTATTGCTGGTTTTATCGATGCCGAACATGCAATGGATCCTGTCTATGCTTCAAAAGTCGGAGTTGATGTGGATAACCTTTATATATCACAACCGGATTGCGGTGAAGATGCTCTTGAGATTGTTGATACATTGGTACGTAGTGGTGCGATTGATATCATTGTGGTTGATTCTGTTGCGGCTCTTGTTCCTAAAAAGGAAATTGAGGGAGAAATGGGTGATGCTGTCGTAGGCCTGCAGGCAAGACTTATGAGCCAGGCTCTTCGGAAACTAACGGCTTCTGTTTCAAAAACAAAATGTTCCATCATATTCATTAACCAGCTCCGTGAAAAGGTCGGTGTCATGTTTGGTAATCCAGAAACAACAACGGGAGGACGTGCCCTTAAGTTCTACTCTTCCATCCGTTTAGATGTAAGAAGGATCGAGACCTTAAAACTGGCTGGTGAGGCTACCGGAAACAGGGTTAAGGTAAAAGTGGTAAAAAATAAAATAGCGCCACCTTTCAAGGAAGCCGAATTCGATATTATCTTTGGCGAAGGTATATCAAAAGAAGGTGAAGCGGTTGACCTTGGTGTCAAGACTGGAGTTATTGACAAATCAGGTGCTTGGTTTTCTTATAATGGAGAGAAAATCGGCCAGGGAAGAGAAAACGCAAAAATATACCTTAAGGAACATCCAGATGTCATGGATGAAGTTTATGAAAAGATTTTGAAATTAGCGCATTCTAAGGAGTCATGATTTACTAAAACAGTAATAAATAAAAAACAACGCAATATGCGTTGTTTTTTTTAATTCTTCCATAACTGATATGTTTTATTTACCTTGACAACAGAAGCATCATCAAAGCCAGTATCCTTTAATATATCAATGACTGTCTTAAGATATTTTAGGTTGTTTGTTTCAAGTAGGATTTCCGGCTCAGACACACTGTTTATTTTTTTGATGATATTATTTATTTCGACATATCTGGTATCTGTTTTTTCAATCAATCTGGCATTTCGGTCAAATAAAAATATTTCCTCATTTTCATATATATATGGAACCGGTAGTCCCTCTTGATAATAATGCATACCATCTCCAAATTCAACCCAGCCAGTATATGGTTGATCATTGATGTAGTAACTATTAGTATTATATTTTTGTATTACCTCCTGACCCTCCAATTCATATTTACATTCTAAATTTATATCCACTAATCCATTTTTTACTTCTGGAGAGGCACATAGTACGGTAATGGTTGTACTAATTACCATGAGTGCGGTACATAAAAAAGTCTTCATAATTTGCCTCCTGTTTATTTCTAACAATATAATGTGGTTTTCGACAAAAAAAAGAGAGGATATCAATCCCTCTCTATAAAAAACAACTAAATATGTTCATTAGTAGGCTGCCCAAACCAATTGCCAGTGCTGCTCCCATAGTAAAGAACGATCCTACAAGGCAAAGCTTCGTTGTGGTTATGAACGGTTCACTTTCAGTGAATTTAAAGCCTCCAACGGATAGATACAATGCCATTGCAACTTCGAGAAATTCTACCGCTGTTAAGATACAAAAAAACAGCGCTACCTTCATATACAATCCTCCATTCATCTTTTATATAGATATAATGGAGAATTTTTGATGTAATTAATATGATTTTCTTATTTAATGGTTTTCACAAATTTCTTTACTACAAATAATTTGATTGTTTTTCTAAATTTCTTCAAAGTCATCAAACGAGTCGTCCCTGTGTGGTATCGTGTCAAATCCATTTAGGACATTTACAAACTTAACAATTTTATCGTCTGTCAGTTTTAGACCGGCAGAGGTTGTGCCTACCATCTCATTTTTATATGTACTTCCTGTTTCATCATTCTTTACACAGACTGATATGAACATAGGAATTTTATTCCGATTGCATGCAATCCTAAGTTTTACCATTAAATCTAAGACTTCATTGTCAAACTCTTCTGTTTTATCAAAATAGTTGGGATTTTTCATCGTTTGGTCTCCTCCATTTTTAAAATATTATCCTGAATGGTCTGAATGAATGTCTCCACTCCTGGGTCCGAACGTTCTGCAAGCAGGACTATTTTGCATGGCTTGGAAAAGTCGGATGATAGTACACCAATCACGCTCTTTGCGTCTACCATTACCCTACCATTCATAAAATAAACATCATTGTCCAACTTATCTGCTTCTTTTACAATTCGTAATGCTTCTTCTGTACTGTTAATTTTCACCTGTATTTCTATCATTTATTATTACCTCCAAATCGTTATCATCAAGTGCTCCTGTTAAATCAAATAACCTTTTTTGTTCCACTGTTAGTATGATGTGTTTTTTCCTTTTTTTCCTCTTTTTTAATGATTTTAATTCTTTTATATTTAACATACTGTTTTCTATGGTATCCATTTTATTTATACTGCTATTTATATCTGGATTATCTTCATAAACATAGGCGGCCGGACCGGCCAGATATCCTCGTAATAAATTTTTCAGGAATGAATTCCTATAAAATTTTTTTAGTCCTTGCAGAAACAGTATCAGGTCATAGTCCTCTGTTTCATCCAACTTAATATGGAACTGTGCATTCTTGATTTTTTCTAAGTTATCTGAATCCGGTTTTTTGACAGGAAGCTTAAAGAATACCGGTTCATTTCTAACATAGGATTTTAAAGCCTCCTTCATAGCGTCCCTAACTGGGAATTGTAGGTTCTTATACAAATAAATCAAATCATAGTCATGTAGCTTATACAAACGTACGGTTATGTTCATTTTTTCACCTCCTATTTACAGAACAGACAAAGTATTAGAATCCCTAATATCCAACATCCAAATGATGCAAAGAGGATTATTTTATCATCTTGATAAAGCTCCACGCTATCATCCTCCAATACTTGTATGATGACATCCTCTCCTACATGCTTCTTTTTCTTTGACAAAATTGTTCCTTTTAAAAATGTAATTCCGTCATCAAAACTGTATTTGATTGTTAATTCATAATGGCCATCGTTTTTCTTAACATCTGTTATTTTTGCAACTTTTAATCCGATTTCATTTTTCTTTAACTTTTTTTTCATATAGACTAGTACAAACCCTGCAATTATTAGTACATATGATATGATTAAAAAGACCATAGTTCCTCCTTATAAAAATATCTTATATATTGGTATATTATAAGTATGTAGGATACAAAAAATAATTAGCCTCTTATGAACGTTAGAAAATAAAAAAAAGAGGATATTTTCCTCTTCTTAATCTGCGAATGCGTTAAACAAGTCAACATATGTCATCAAGAAATTGTTAATGGCCATCAAATCGTTCTCAGTCAATGGAGAAGACCATAATACCGTGTGTTCTCCGGTTGCATTTAATGCAACTCTGATACTGACTACTTTTTCCTGTCCATTATTTTCTGATTTACTTTCTTTAAATAATACTTTAAAAGCTGTAATGTTCTGGTCAAGTATACCATATTTATCAATTGCCATTAACACAATGTTGTTAAATGCTGTTTCGGTTCCTTGCCAGTCTACTGAAATTATGATTTGGTTCTTAAGCCGGATATACATCTTTCTTCCACAAAAAAAGAATTTCTGTTCTCCGTAATGTTTAATTGCCTCTGCAAAAGTTTCCCTATAGAGGTCTTCCATTCGTTGTTTTTTTAATTCTGCCATTATATCTTCCTCCCTACTAATTTTATTATGAGTGACAGGTACAAAAAAAGAAGGCAGAACGCCTTCTCTTATCTCGTGCAGATCAGATATGTACGGAAATCATTTCCAGAATAATTACATGTTACAAAAACATATAAATCTTCTACTTCGTCTGGAATAGTTCCAGCTGCTATGTTCTTTCCTTCAGCAAATGATTCTAAATCATCTGCATTTTGGATTGTGCGTATGGCAGCATCTGCTTTACCCGTTATTGTAGCAACAGGGTGCAGATTTAACTCCTCGTTTTCAGTATAAATATTGATGTCCTTATGAGTTTCAAAGTAGGAAGGATCATTATACTTGTCGATATCGGAAAAAAGTGTTCCGTTTTTCATATGATGTCCATAAATGATATTGACTGCATCCTTCATCGGATCTACAGCTTCCTTATCAATATATGGTGTTCCTGAATAACTATACTCCTTATCCAGATTCTGGTGGAGATAATCATCTGTTCCATCAAAAACGATTGGATAATCAATTTTGGTACCAGGAATATTCACCCATGCAATGATATCCTCATTAACAGCATGAAGTTCATTAAAATCATAGGGTGATTCATACTCTTCGATTAATTCACCTTCAAGTGTAGCATGTTGCCTTGTTTCTAAATCACTGTTTTCAATTCCAACAAGTGGACTTGTTTTTTGGGCTATTGCATGCGCAGTTTTGAAATATTCAGTAGCTAAAATACTAAATTCAATAGCTTCTTTCTCTTTCGCTGCATTTATATTACTCATACATATAAAACAACCAGCTGCAATTCCGAACGCCGCCAACGTTATCAAAGGAATCCTCATTTTACCATAACCTCCATATATCTTAAGATATCTATATAATGCTTTCTTTTTTTATAGAATAATTTTAAATTCCCATTATGTTGAGTCTGTCATATTGTTTTTATTGATTTTCACTTGTTTCTATATATCCTTTGTGGTAAGATTGGCCTGGGATAATCGTTTTTAGGAGGTTTACTATAATGAGCAGCGCAACTTATAATAATCGGGTTGAATATTTAATGGCAGAAAAAGATATAAGCTTAACTCAACTATCCAGATTAACAGGAATACCAGCTACCACGCTCAACCGGATCATAAAAGGAAAAGTCAAAAAACCCAAACGTTCCCAAATGGATAGGATTTCAGAGGCTCTTGGAAAACCAGTACATGAACTATTTGATGTCCCGGAATTCAAAGAAAATAAGACGAATTTGATTGAGCTTATAGATAATAATAAGGAACTCCATTTTGGCATCCATCCAGATGAAGCAGGAAGGATTGTTAAAGTTTTTTTAACTGAAGAGGAGTCTTTGCTGGTATACCTTTTTCAGATATCATCTTTGGGAGGAAAACAGAAAATACTCAATATAGCCAAAAAAGAAGCAGAATCTTTTAGCCAGAAATTATTTGAGAAGATAGAAAAAAATGATTCTAAGCCGAAGGACGATGCTGGCTTTTATCAGATTCATCTGGATTTATAAGAAAAAGGGCCAACCAGGGCCCTTTTATATCATTAAATTATCTATCGCTGTCATCACGATCTGAATCATTATCCTTTTCTGTATTATCATCATTTCCTATCACAAATGATTCAGATATATTATCTTCTAATGCATTTCCTGAAACATTTTCTTCCTTTGATGAATCGTAATCATTCTCTCTTTCATCCTCCCTGTTTAAGATCCTTTCATTATCTAAAAAGGCTTCTTCTAATGAAGGAACTGTATGAATGAATTCTTTCATCACATCCTGTACCATCTGTTTTTCATAAGGTGATAACTCACTGTAATTCTTTATGGATTCTTCTTTATTCCTTAAGTTGAATATCATGTTTTCATTGTGATATGTTTTTGCCAATTGTTCAATTACATCCGAATATGGAGTATTGGATTTATAACATTCCTTTATTTTATCATGAATCTGTTCAGCAACAAAAGATACCTTCTCTTTCTGGAATTTCATATTTTGTGCAAATCGTATTGTGTCCTTATCTTCTTTTGTCTGTTCATTAACTGGCTTTTTCTCAGTTTCCTCACCATCCTTGATGGCATTATCCATCTCTTTCCAAAATCTGAATTTAAGATCCTGTCGCATCTCTTCCACTTCATTTGCAGGTATCCCAAATTCTTCAAATTTGATATTTTCAAATCTCTTTACTACACTGATATCATTTAATTGTTCCGCAATCCGTTCTTTGGTAAATGTTTTCATATCCAATAGAACCTGTGCCTTCTTGCTTACATCATTATACATGTCTTTGATGGAATTGGTGATTGCTTTTTCCTTAGCCTCAATATAATTCATGAAATTATTCCATTTTTCTTTCTGATGGTTTGAAAAAGTTCTGATTGCATTGTTTATGTTATGGAGGGACGTGTTTATTGTGTTATATGCATTCACAAAAGACTTACTGAGTATAGCAAACTGTTTTTTGATTGAATTCAATTTAGGTTCTGTTAATGTGTTCCTTTCCTTACTCGTTTTTAGTTCCCTGATAGCATCTATCATTTTGTCACAATTCTCACGTAATGTAATGGCTGCCTTGGTATAGATATTTGTATTTGCATGAATTTCTTCACGAAGTAGTTTCAGATCTATTTTCTTATCAATGGCTGCGATTCTGTCATTTTCATGTTCAGATGTCGACAGTTTTTTGTACTCCCGTTCCAACTCAGTTATGATTGCTCCATATTCCAATCCTTCCTTAAAGGAACCAATGCCTTGACCAATATCAAATCCGCTATAAATCCCATCTGCCTTATACTCAGCAATTCCTTCCACTAGTTCCTTTGTACCTTTACCGAAAGAAGCTGCGATGTTTAATGCATCCTGTATAGGACCATACCTCAGTTCCATGATGGAATCTTCAAGTCTAGCCAGTTTTGTAATCCATTCCCTGTCATAGGTTATTGGCTCTTTTGCATTTGTATCCTTTACAAGATTTCCTTCCTTATATACCCGACATGAGAAGTCATCAAAATTAATTGAGCTTCTTTCAATTTTATCAAAGCCAGGATTATCTATTTTGGTTTCAATATATTTGAATGTATCATTCAGTGCATTTGTTATCCGATCATTTGACATTCCAGTACGGTAAAATGGCGCTTCTTTTAGTTTTTCTATCTCGTATTCAGCAAGTGTGCAATCAGGCTGTTTTCTATAATAATCCAGAGCGACCTCTGAGAAATATTCAATCTTATCCTTATTTAAGAATTTGAATTCTTTTGAAATATCTTTATCCAATATTTTCTTAACCTTGCTTGCTTTCATCAACTCAAAATTAGAAGTCCGTTCCTGCTTCCCAATTCTAGCAAAGGCATCAATTTCTTTTGCCAAATCTGTTTTATACAGTTCATCTTTCTTTACTGCATCTAAATCAGAATTTTTGATTTCAAATGTTTTTTTGAAATCTCCATATTCTGGTCCGTACTTTACGGATAAGACAGGTGATACAGTTTTATCTTTATCATCATTTACAGTATATTCAAGAGATAATGATAAAAACTCCTTACCTTTATCATCTAGAAATTGATATTTCAATTTTGGATCTTCAAACACAGAATTCAGGTTTGTTTCATCATGGTCGTGTTCAGCCAATAACTCCTTTGTGACCTGCAATATGGATATATCTGTGAATTCAGTGGAGTTATCAAAGGCTTGATTTTTTTCCTTGATGGTTGAAAAACTGTCATCAACGGATTGCAGTACGTCCTCTTTCATTTTATTGTATAATTCTATATCAAACGCTGACTGGATATTGGCATCCTCGATATAAGCATTCTTCCTTGTTATCGTAATTGAGTTTTGCGGTAAAAGGTTCTTATCCTGTACAAGCAGATGTCCACCTGGTTTTATTCGAATGAGATACCCTTTATCTTCCAATCGGTTGGCTATATCGCGAATATCAACTGGAATTTCAGTCTCTGAAAGTTTTGTCCGTCTATGATTTAACTGTAATATTTCTGGTTCCATATCATCCGCAGCAAATACTAATTCAGGTTTCTTAATTGTTTCCCTTTTTTTAGATTCCTCCTCAATCATATTTGTTTTTTCAAACTCAGATTCCCTCATATATTGGCTGTCAATATACATATCAACCTGGCCATATTCTCGTTTAAACTGATTTAACCTATTTTCCAGTTCACGATAGTTAAACCCATTTAAATCATCCCTCATGATTGGGATTGAATAATGAGATTTATTTGGGCCATCTAGCTCTATATATTCTTCATACACATCTTCATCAAATTCATAATTCATGTCCAAGATTATGTTGTTTCGATCAATATCATCACTGACTGTAATTCTCATATTGTCAACATCATTGTTTCTTCCAGCATGTGCAATTGCTTCAATTATATCTTGTGCATTTAGTTCTGAAAAAGGATTTCCCTGTTTTTGCGCTAATGCCTCATATTCTTTAATTTTTTCCATAAATACCTCCTTAATGGTTTTTGGTTTATCATATATATAATGTGGTTCACATACCTGAAATAATAGGAAATAGCAGTTAAAAAAAAGAAGGAATAATCCTTCTTTTATATTTTAAATATGGCAATCAATAATGGTAATCATAAAATCCTCATCAGCACAATCCAGGAACCGTTCTTTATAGTTTGTATTCCACTCATCATCCTCATTGATTGATATACCAAACATCATCATCTCTCCTTCTTCATGCCACTCACCATCGGGTGTTATGACTGCGAAGGTAGTAAAGGTTGAACTGGATTTTGCAAAGGACTCTTTTGTTTTGTATTTATTCAAATAGTATTCTGGCCTGTAAAGAACAAAGCCAACACTAGCTGGATCTTTTCCTTCAACATAATTCTCCCAAAATGCAATTGCATCATTATATGCTTCTAAATTTGATTCAAAATTGACATCCTTAATTTTTGCTTGATTTACTTTGATTGAATTTCCATCTTTATCTTTTTCTTTTAGTTCCAATAAATTATGCCATCTGCCACCGATTTCATACCAATCATATTTTGATTTTGGATTATATGTAGATATTAAATTACCTTCCTTGTCAAAGTTTTCAGGATCATACCTTTCTCTTTCAAAATCGTATAACTCATCGTCTGTCATTTGTGTTATTCTTTTAAGATTAGGTAAATAATCCTTATCATCCTCCATGATTTCAGCTTCTTTTTTTAGACAATCCTCATAGCGTGCTTGATAGTATTCCCTTGCACTCTTAATCAATTGTCGTTTTGTTTTTGCTACATATGGCTCCATATCGATACCTTCGTAAAAAGGTTCCATGATTTCATCAATATCGGCAGTTTCCGGTGAAATGACAGCTAATGAAAAATGACTCATATTTATTTCCTCCCATTTAATTATGCGGGAGACAATATTTGCCCTTTTTTTATGGTTCAATAGTAAATAAAATTCAGGTCTTGCATTTCACAAATCATCTTAATTGTCTCTTTTTTTCTGTTAACGTACTACATTAATAGTATGAAAACTCTTGTAATAAAATAAAGAAGGATTATCCTTCTTTATTTTTGTCTATATCCACAATTTCGATTTTCTCTTTTTCTTCCTTTTTCTTCTTATTTGATAAGATTAATAAGATTATCAGGATAAAACCGATGATGATGACGGTTCCAATACCAAAAGCTGCGATAGGATTTGCTTTTAACCATTCCATTAGGTTTTCAATGAAATTATTTCCTGAACTATCTACTACAGAATAGGTATAAGTTGCAGTTGCCTTAATTGTATAAAGGCTTCCTCCTGGTTTATCTGGGTTTATATAGGTGCAGTGGTAATACATTCCGTCTGCAGCTGGCATGGTGGCCTCGTCTCCATATACAGCAACAACATCATGAATTAATTTTTGCCCATATGCAGTTGCACTACGATATTCTATTCCGTTTTTAGAATAAGGCTCTCCATTCCATTCAATAGATGATATTTTATATTTATCACTTGGAAGCCCTAGGTAATCAAGAAATTCCTCTTTATAATCCAATAGTGAATCCGCTTTTGATACCTTTGAATTTCCAAGCATAAAATAATCTGCATCGTAGTCTGTTATTGTAATGGGAAATGTGAATGTATCTACCCATTTTTCTGTATCTGTTTTTATTTTGATTAATGGCATTTCTGCTGTAATCAATTGTCCTGTAGAATTATCTGTTATATCGATTTCCCGTGTTCTAGGGACTTCATCCAACCACTCTAAATCTTTAATCTCTATTTCTGCTTCAACATGCTGTATCCGTTCTTCTATCCGTTTTGATATTTTTTCTGTGGATTTTAATTGATAGGTTATTCCGTCCCGTTCAATTGTATCTTTTGGTTTTTCCACCATTGTTTCATCAATAAACGCAGGAGAATCATATATTGCATATTCAGCTTCTGTTGTTTGTGTGTTTACTATTTCAGTGGATATATCCGCAATATGAAAAATCTTATCATTCTCTGTTATGGATGATGTAAAATATTTTGAAGCATCTTCATCCTTATCTGTTGTCTGAAATTCGATTTCTTTTGTTAACGATTCCATTTGAGGTTGGTTTGTATTGCTAGCTAAGGCCTGGTGGCCGCTTCCCAGTAATAGGGAAGCGGTTAAACCTAAAATAGTAAATAACTGTGGATACATATTATTTTTTCTCATGTCGTTTTCTCCTTTTTAGTAGTACAATCAGTCCGAATGCAACGATGAGCCATCCAAATACAACTAATCCAATCCTAAAGTCATCTCCTGTCTTACTGAAATGTAATATACCGTTCTCATCAATCCACGCATATCCTCTTCCACTTGGTCCATGGTCATAAGAGGCATCAATCCTACCTATCTTTTCACCGTCTTTTGTATTATACATGGTGGTTTCTCCAGTAATTTTTCCATTCTTAATAGTGAATTTAATGTATACCTTTCCTTCTAATGTGTATCCTTCTGGTGCTTTTACTTCAATCGCCGTGTAAATATCATCGTATTCTGGAATGAATGGGAAAATACCATCTAATCCAGTTTCGCCTTTAGCTACAAGATTACCCTGGCTATCATATATTTCAATACCGGTACCAGGAAGTAATGCAAAGGTATTGGCATCTTTCTTTACAATTTCAATCTCTTGTTTCTTATAATCTGATATGTTTAATGTTCCTGTGATTTTTTCATCGGATATTGTAAATGAATAAACATTCTTATCAATCATGTATCCTTCTGGCGCTTTTGTTTCCTTGTATGTGTAGGTTCCGTTATTTGGTTTTGGGAATGTCACTTCACCATTTTCACCGGTAACAATTGTTCGATAAACATTTCCATTGGAATCATAGATTGTATATTCTGCACCTGCCACACCGGCACTTAAATCCATTGCATCTGTTTTTCTTATTGTAATGGTAGGCTTTAATGGTTCCGGTTTTTCATCCGGTGTCCAAGGTTTGTCTTTCTTATGGTCGATTACATGAACCATTTTTACACTTCCATCCCTGTTAGGTGAGAATGTTTGATCATTCGCTTTCGTCCAGCCTTCTGGTGCGGAAACTTCCTGTACCGTATAAACCTCATCTGGGTTAATGAATATTCCAGTTGACGGGAACTTGGAGACTATTTCATGTACCTCTCCATCTTTTGTTTCCCACTCATCCACCGTTTTTCCATTGGAGTCTATAATCCGCATTTTTGCTTTTCCTAACATCTGTGATGTCTCAGTGATATCATGTTTCTTATTTTTCCACTTGATGATGGTTATCTTTAATGTATCATCCTTCATTTCTACCTTATCAATATCTCCATCCGTTGATACTGTGAATTTAATATCCACTGTATATCCATATCCGTCTGGTGCGCCTTCTTCATGTAAAGTATATTCCTCTCCAGCTACAAGCTTACCTACAATTACATGCGGTTTATCCGTTGAAGTCCATTCCTCTACAATTGCACCGTTCTTATCAATAATCTGAATATGTGCTCCCGGTAGTTCTTCTCCTGTTGTAATGTCGGTTTTTGTTATTTCAACATGGGTTGGCTTATCTTTCATTTCCACCTTGTCAATGGAACCATCCCTTGATACTGTGAATTTCACCTCTTCTGAATATGCATATCCATCTGGTGCATAGGTTTCTTTTAGAGTATATGACTTTCCAGCAATAAGTTTTGCTATGATTACATGTGGCTTTTCTGTTGATGTCCATCTTTCAATGATGTTTCCCGATTCATCAATTAATTCGAGTTTTGCTCCTGGAAGTTCTTTTCCAGTTGTCATATCTGACTTTGTTATTTCAACATGTGTTGGTTTATCTTTCATTTCTACCTTATCAACACTTCCATCTTTGGATACGGTAAATTTAATGTCAATTGAATAACCATATCCATCTGGTGCACCTTCCTCATGCATGGAGTATTCTTCACCGGCAACTAATTTTCCTATGATTACATGTGGTTTGTCTGTTGAGGTCCATTCTTCAACTACATTTCCTTCTTTATCAATAATCTGGATATGTGCACCTGGCAATTCTTCATCATTTGTGATATCCTTTTTGGAAACCTCCACATGGGTTGGCTTATCTTCCATGGTCACCTTATCAATAGATCCATCTTTAGAAACAGTAAATTCAATATCCTCTGCAAATGTATAGCCATCTGGAGTTATTTCCTCATGTAGGACATATGTTTTACCTGCAATCAGCTTGCCTTTTATGATATGTGGTGTTGTTCCTGAGATCCACTCATCAACAATAATTGGATTTTCTGCATCAGATTTATCAATAATCTGTAATCTTGCTCCTGGAAGCTCCTCTCCAGTTGTTATATCTGTTTTTGTTATCTCAACATGGGTTAGTTTATCTTCCATCTTTACCTTATCAATGGTTCCATCCGGTGAGACAGTAAACTCAATTTCATTTGCATAAGCATAACCATCAGCAGGATAGGTCTCTATCAGTTTATATTTGGAAACTTCATCCCATATTCCATCGCCATCCCTATCAGGTGTACTTGCAATTAATATTCCCTTTATTACATGTGGTGTCTTTTCAGATATCCATTCATCTATGATGTTTCCTTGCATATCCTCAATGCGTAAATGAGCGCCTTCCAACTCTTTTTGATTTGTGATATCTACTTTTGAAATCACTACATGAGTTGGCTTATCTTTTACTAATAGGTGGTTATTTTCAATTTCTTTTCCATTTATAGTGATGCTCCCATCATTTTCAACTTTGAAGGTTACATTTGACACATAAGAATATCCGTTTGGTGATACTTTCTCTGTTAAAACATAGGTCTTTCCTGCCACCAATTTCTTTTCAATTATATGAGGATTATTTTCGTCCGAAATCCATTTGTCAATTATCGCTCCATTTTCATCTTTAATTTCCATTTCTGCTCCGGAAAGTTCTACATCTCCAGTTATATTAGTTTTTGTAATGGTCATGATGATTGGTTTATCCGTCATTTCTACAGACGTAATTGTATTATCTCTGTTTACTGTGAATAAAACATCTTCAGCAAAGGCATATCCATCCACAGGTTTTACTTCGTGCAGGTAATAAGACTCATCCGCATTAAGTAGTCCTGTAATATCAACTGTTTCATTTGATTCAAACCGTAAAATGTCACCCTGTTTGAAATTCGTTGTGTCCTTTATTGCAATGACTGGTTTCTTATCTTTGTCAAGAATTTGTAATATAGAACCATTTAATGTTACATTGGTTCCATCTTCATTTAATTCAGTTGACTTTTTCGTTATCTTAACCTGTGTTTCATTGTCCTGCATGATGACAATCAGAATATCATCTTTTGGAACGGTGAATGATTGATCCTCTGCATATGCAAAGCCATCTGGTGCAATCACTTCCCTTAGCGTATATGTTTCATCTGCTTTCAGCTTATTGGTAATCTCATGCTTGGATCCATTTGATATCCACTCATCTACGATTTCTCCATTGCTGTCTACTATCTGCAATTTTGCATCAGGAATACTTGTTCCATGTTCATCAACCTTATCAATATATACCCTGGTATAGGTATCATACATTATGACGCGGTTAATGGTTCCATCCGGATTGACTGTAAATACGATGTCTTCCGCATAGGTATATCCTTCTGGTGGGTTAAACTCTCTTAAGATATAACTTTCTCCAGGTGTGAGTGTTGTCGTAAGGGTATGTTCTTTTTCTCCTGAAATCCATTCTTCAAGCAAATTGCCATCCATGTCAAGAACCTGCAATGTTGCTCCAGGTAATTCCTTATTTCCAGTGATGTATTGTTTCGAAATGATGACCGGATATTTTCTGTTTTTCATATCAAAGGATTTCACTTCACAATTTTCTCCTAATGTAAATCCAGATTGTGATAGTGAGAACATGGTTCCATCATTCATGATGACTCTTTCCGTTACTTCATAGCTTTCATTTCTTTGGAAAATCGTACGCTCGTTATCAAGGTTCCTTGTGTTTGCAAAATAAACATTTGATATGGATTCTTTCTTTGTCGTTCCATCTGGCAAATTAATTGGATTCCCATAATCATTTACGGTTCCTGACTGGACTGCAAATTTAAAATCGTCTGTCACAAGCAAGCGAACGGAATATTTCGTATTGTAAGGCAGGTCGCTGATGATTAAGTAATCTGAACCGGTTAATGTCACATCAAATGTCTTTTCTGTTCCATATGCATCAAATGAGTGTGTTCCGTTATTTTCGTTTTTCGTCCTGTAGTTATAGCTACCACTTAATGGATTCCCATTCATATCCGTTAGCGTTATGCGGTACGTGAATGATGCAAGTTCATTTGTTGGATTGTTTCCAATTACATTGTTGTAGAGTGCAATCTTGGAAGTGTTCTTAAGCATGCCAGTTCCTTCGTTAACTGCTACCGGGTTCATATATGAGTAGGTTCTGTCATCAATTAGCACTTTCTGATTTATTTTTCCTGATGCACTGTCTTTTACGGTTGCAATGAATTTAATCGTGCCTTCCTCTTCGGTTGTTGTCCAATGATATTTACCGTCTTCTGACTTCTCTGCTTCTGGCTCCGTCCTTATAATGTCGGTCTGTGAATCAGGCATTAAGACTACTTCTTTTCCTTTTCCATCATAGTTGATTGTATAAATTACTTGTTGTCCTCCAGCTACGGCTTCATGGTCTTGCCCTGGTATTCGATTACCCTGTTGTGTATTAATTACAGTCAGGCTTTGGTTATCCGTGTTAAGAGGATTTGCAATTGAATATACATTACCATCCGTTATCCATTTTGCTATTATGGAACCATCTTTATTTGTAATTAGCTCTTCAACAGCAGCGGCACTTTTTGGATATATCTTTAGTAATCCATCATCCAGTCTTGCTATGAATGTTGTACTTCGGATTATGGTTTCTGTAGAGTCAGTATATTTGATGATCTCATCCAGTCTGTATGTACGGCCATCCGTGATTTCATTTTCAGTTAATGTGAATCCATTTGTTGCAGTACCATATTCTTTTACTGTACTATCTGTCAAATCCGTCAGTACTGTCTTTGCTCCAGTAAATGTCCTAGTTGAAAAGTTGACTTTTTCTACTGCGCCTGTGTTATCAGCAACAAATTCAATATATGCATTATCTTTTGGGTCACTCCAGATTCGGCTGATACTTCTACCATCTGAAGCTATCCTAAAGAATATATCATCAGCTTTTACATATCCATCAGGGACATCTATCTCGGATAAAACATAATTTGCTGAACCAATTAAACCATTTATAACATGTGTATTATTTCCAGATGTTGTTGTCCAAGTGTCAATTGCCTCTCCCATTGGTTTCCACTCGCCATCTGTATTTTCTGCTTTGTAAATAGCAAGTGTTGCTCCTGATACTCCAAAATGTGTATCAAAATCTGATTTTGATATTGTGATTGCAGTCTCTTTATCTGTAATCGTAATTACTCCATTCACATGAGCTGCATCATCTGGATTATTCGATATTGCATAGTCGTAATGGTCACTACCTCGGAATGTAAACTCATGCACTTCACTATTTATTTGATAGCCTGCAGGTGGGTTGGGCTCTTCAATTGTAAATGTATACGGTTCAACAATTCCATCCTTTCCAATTTTACCAATCTCATCTATAATCAGTGTTCCATTTCCTCCATTATCAGTGATGATATAACCAGCAATTGTTCCTGTTGATTTGTTTTTCACAATGAAGGAGGCTCCAGCAAGTCCTTTTCCATTTTCATTATTCTTATGTACCGTCACCTTTCCAGGCATGATTTTATTTATTACATTCAGTTCTGATTTTTGGTTATTCACCTCTACTTCAATTGGTTCAGTTGTCCGATAGTAATCCGGAGTTTTTGTTTCCACTAAATAGTAATAGCCATCTTCTAAATCCTTAATTGTATGCGGTTTATAGTCTCCAACCTTATAACCTTTAGGAATACGTTCCTTCTGTTCATCTTCTTTTGTGAAGACACCATCACTTCCAGAAATCCAGGAAGTAACTAAGGTTGCACTACCTGGCACTGTACCGTTCCTAAACGCCTCCTTATAAGCTTCATCAAAACGGTCAGTACGATATAATTTAAGTTCCGCTCCTTTGATTTCAATACCGCTGTTTGACATGGAGATTTCGTTATTCCTGATTCCTGCATAATAAGAACCATCCGCAGCCTGAGCCACCTTTGTAACAACAAGTTCCCTTTGCTTATTAAGCATGGTATACTTTTGGATATCTCCGGTTTCTTTTACCTCCATTTGTTTATCGGAAGCCTGCATGAATCCCTCTGGGACCTTAGACTCATGTAATATATAGTTACCAACAGGGATATAATCAAAACGGTGCAATCCATCAACCGTATCATAAGATACCATGTTTTTATAGATATCACTGTAGTCATTTCTGTAATTAAACTTATATTCTGAAATATATTTCTGTTTTCCTTCTGAATCAAAATCGTTGTCATCATAGGTACAAATATGAATGTTTTTTCCTGTATTTGTATGCCAAATCTGATTTGTTGGATTTCCAGATTCTTTATTTGCAGTCATTGTAATCTTATAAGTAAACGATTCTAATTCAGAGTCCTTATTCCGGTTGTTATATGCATCGATAAAGCCTTCTGGTGCATCAGCTGGAATGTTCCCATTATTAATGATTACGGTTGAACCATCTGATACCAACCATTTTTCTCTTTCATCTGTCCCTGATTGTCTGATTGCTAAACGGTCAACTTCCCAAGAAATTGTATCAAAATTTGGTCCATTTTTTTCTGCAACCAAAGACTCATATACCTTCATGAAGTTTTTATAATCTGAAATATCATCTGTTTCCCATTCTGATATTACATTTCCATTCATGTCCTTTAATTGCAGTCCTGCTCTATACATGTTCGGCATCACGACATTATTATTTCCATCGTTATAGTATTTTTCTATTTCAAGTTTTGTATGGTCATCACTGATTAATACCAGCTGCACATCTCCGGTTTCTCCGATTTCAATTTTTGTGTCCGGTGCCGTTATATATCCATCAGGAGTTACAATTTCAGAAATGACATAATTTCCTGCCGGTAATCCTTCGATATATACAGGATTAGATGTATCTACTGTAATATAGCTTCCCATTTTACCATCTTCATGCTTGTTATCATCAGAAACAAAACCAGTCGCACGAATCCAGTTTTCATAATCGGTATTGTCTTTGTTATCTCCATATATGGCAAGAACCGCATCTGGGACATTTCCAAACGAATAACTTCCTTTTGGTTCTGTGATGGTTGTTTTTGTACCGGAAGCATCCTCCTCAAGTTCTCCGTCCTCATACCGGTTAAAGGTATACATATCAGCAGCATCAACCTTGGAAATTTCAACCTTGATAGTCTGGTCAATCATTTCAGCAGACTGAACCGTCTCATTTTCCCTAACAAAAATACCAACCGGAAATCCTTTCGTATATCCAATCGGAGAAGAAATCTCTTCCATGATATATTTCCCTACTGGGACGCGTTTAATGACATCCACTTTCCCGCCTTTTTGGTCATCAGTACTGGTCTTAGCCCTATACGGGTCGTTTGATGTATTGTTTGTCTGGTCAACAGTTGCTACTTCCTGTGTATCAAATGGATTATTTGGCGTATTTTCACCTGTCACCCATGTATTTTCAATAATATAAGATTCTCCCTGTCTGTAATACAGCTTATTATCAGCCGAATGAATGTCTCCGCTCCCATTCCAGAATTCTCCACCATTTGCATTAAACGTGACAGTCATGGTCTTTGTCTGGCCTGTTGCATCCCTATCAGAATACCACTTTGATTTCTGGTCTTCTGTCATGGTTGAACCTATAGCCTTCCATAAGGCATTCACGGTTCCGCCATCTTTTAGGTTTTTAGGCTCAATCAACCAACCAGCAAACACATAGCCATTTCTTCTAGGTGTAGGGACTGCACTACTTCCATTCACTATATAGTTACCATCTATATCAACTGTGACCTTTATTTTTTGTGAACTTGAATATTGATAATGAGTGCTCTGGTCAAAAGGGTCATCCGCATCGCCATTGTATAAGTTTTCATGCTCCTTTATCTGATAAGCATTTTCATTGTCGTTATCCAGCTCATCATTATAAGCATATCCGATATAATCGCCGTCACGATCAAACAGGTCTCCGCCTTTAACATAAGTTTCATCCGATTTCTGGTAATAAATCGGCAGGCCATTCTTGTCATAGGTTGGGTTCAATTTCTTGGCAAATTCAGTCCCTGTAAATGTTCCAGTTGTGTATTCCTGGTCCGTATCTTCATTTATGGATGCAATACGATTGGTCTTAATCTTTTCGAATGTTTCAGAGCCTGTGCCATCTTTATAAATATTGACTGGCCATGTATAAATTCGTCCATATGTTTTGTAGGATTCTGAACGTATTTTTTCTCCTACACGATTAGGTTCAGCGGCATCCTTTCGTATTTCATCTTCCAGCATGTCTTCTGTCACATAGGCAATACCCGTTTGAGGATCAACCATAGAGTCACGGTTTCCATCCTCATCCAAATGATACATGATTGTGCCATTTCCGACAGTGATTGTTTTACTGATTGCGTTATATTTTATTTCATTATAATTTCCACCTGCAAATTCAAAGATTGGGTCCGTATCTCCCTTCCTGAAAGCAAAGATTGTGAAATCATATTCATCCTTTTGCGTTATGTTTACAATATTTCCTTCTTTATCAAAACCGTAGATGGACATATCTTTATCATAACGGTTTGCTCCAAATACTTTATCAATTTCTTTCGTATTATCGGAGTCCTTTGTATAATACAGATCATTGCTGGTAATATTCAAATCATTTAAATTGTAGTAAAGAATCGGTGTATTTCCTCGTTCTATGGTCTTAGCTATCCACAAACCTTCTCCGGTATCATTTATTTCATCTTTGGTATCGTAAGATAGATCATCAGAATCTTCTCCATTTGACAAGACATACTCCACTTTATTCCCGGCGTATCCCTTTTCTACATATACAGATGTTACATCACCATTTGCGTTCCGTTCCACAACAACGCCAGGGAAACGGTCATCACCCGTCATCTGCATATCACGATATATTTCTACTGCATCATATAAAGTCATGACAGCTCCGGCAATATATCGATTGTAATCATCGGAAGTCTCTATTGTTTTTGTTATATAACCATATCCTTCAAAAATACCATATTCGTTATACTTAATATCAACAGTCTCGTCTGTTTCACTTTCCTTAAGTTTTCTTGCTTCCAAATACTCAAGGGTTCCCTTTCTCCATCCATATCCCATATAAGTACCATTTGGAGCATACGCAAGTTCAACATTATCAGAACCATATGTCTTTATGATTTCGGATACAGACCCATCGATTCTTCCAGACCATTTATAGGTAACTGTATTGTCAAGTTCTGTATCTATATAACTGTTGGGTAGAAGTCCTTCATGATCACCAACATTGGTCTTTATTTTTGATATCTCAAGACGAATTGGTGTATTATTGACATATACACGGGCTGTTTCTGTCTTATCCTGAGGTTTGTTTCCATTTGGAATGGTTCCATCCGGATTTATTGGATTTGTTGTGATGTTTGTATCGTCAGGTATTGCAAAAGAATTCAATGGCATGCACGTAACCATTGATGAAATTGCTATAAAATTGGCCATTAAAAACGAGAGCCATCTCTGTTTCATTTTTTTGTATTTCAAGTTTTTGGTCCTCCTTGTAAATCAAAGATTTTGATATCGTATCTAAATAAATAATGTAAGAAGTTCCTGATTCTGGACTTTTAAATTTCATATAAAGTAGATTGGCATTCATACTATTATTAAAATTAAATTTTGAAAGGAATAATAAATATATATGAATTTGATTTACTTGTTTAAAAATAAGTTTTTCAAAAAACAAATCAATCTCACTCCAGAGTTTGAGATATCAACCTGGCAGAAAGAACAGGTAATGCTGGGCAAACTATCCGGTATTGACACTACTGTTTATGATTACCCTGACCTAAGCCCTACTTTAATGAAAATAGCCCGTGAAAACTTAGAATGTGGAGCTGCGCCATCTGTTATATCAAAAGTCATAACCAGTTATTTAAATAAAGATATCAATGAAGATCAATTTGAGGAATTATGCAGCAACAGCATTTATGTTATTGATATGGCTTACTTACAGAAAAAGTTTCAAGTTATCGGTTCACCAGATGAAGAGAAAAAAAGTTTCAAGTATCCTGCTGCTTTCTATGGTGCATTATTTGGCGATATCGCAGGTAGTGCATATGAATTTGGATTTACAATTGAGCAAAGGAAAAATTTGAATTACCAGACCTGTATTAAAACTGGCAGCTGCCCAACAGATGATACTATCCTGTCTTGTGCTACAGCAGCATGCTTAAAAGAGAAAATCCTTATTCAGGATAGAAATTTTGAATTAAGGGATTATAGTAAACATAGTAACTATCCATTTGAAGAGAACCCATTTACACAGAAATATAAGGATTATGCAAGAATGCCATTTACAGGAGCTTCTTATGGAGGAGCTTTTTATTCTTGGGTTTACTCTGATTTTTCAACACCATATGGAAGTTTTGGAAATGGATCGGCAATGAGAATTTCTCCTATTCCTTACTACTTCGATTGCTTAGATGATGTAATATTGTATTCAATTGCCAGTGCTGCTGCAACGCATAACCATTATGAAGGAATTGCAGGTGCTGTAATAACGGCGGTTTCCATCTGGATGGCAAAGAATGGATATTCAAAGGAACAGATTTTTAGATATATTGTAAAGTTTTATACACCGGGCCGTACTGATTTATATATTTCTCATGGTGTAGCTTTAAAAGATTTTACGATGGAGGAGTTGAAATATAGTATTGGACCTACAGTTTGCCCTTTTTCTGTTCCAGCAGCAGCCATATGTTTTTACTATGCCGATAGTTATGAGGGAGTTATTGATAATGTACTATCTTTTGATGGTGATTCTGATACAATAGGAGCAATTGCTGGAAGCATTGCTGGTGCATATTATGGAGTTCCTGAATATGCCAGAGGAGTTGTGGATCAAAGAAAACCCAAAGATATATTGGATGAGGCTCTAAATATATTGGATAATCATCACCATTAAAAAAGAGCCTTATTGGCTCTTTTTATGATTTATGAAATTAATAGCCTTCTTTGATACATTTTTCAATATTTTCTTTTTTACTCCAATATTCGATTGTTTCCTGGCCCACATATTCGTCTGCTCTTTTTTCGGTTACTCTAATATCCATAATCGGTCTTTTGTACTTTATGAGCATCTCTTTTACAAAATCCAATATTTCATTTTTATTTTCATCTGTCACAAAGAAATCAAATCCAAGAATATAAGGGCCTCCACAACGATAATCGACTGGATCATTTTTTTCACAATCCACAATAATATTATATATCATCTCTTCCGCTCCATTTCCATTTTAGCTCTCTGGCCATTGATTTTTATGTTTTCGTTTTCTTGAATACACTTTTTCTGTTTTCATTGTTCTTGTTCCTGTATTCATCGGTGTTATCACCCGATTTTTCTTACAGAATTCTTTATATGCCTTATATCCATATTGCTTAATATATAAATCCTTATTGATATCCATATCCATCTACTCCTTATCCACTTAAGAATTTGATTTTACCACATTCCAGGTATTCGATTGATAAATGGAGCCATCATTTTGGCCCATGAATACATGGCGGCTTCGAATTCTCTTGCCTTTGCTTCTTTCTTCTTTTGTTTTAAAGATTCGTATTCTTCTTTTTCTTCCATCGTAAGACTGTCATACCACTCACAAAACATTTTTTTCTTATACAAGTTGATATAATTAATGTAAGGTCTTACCCTGAACTGACTGAACCATTTATATAACGCCCACCAAGCCATTTAAATCCTCCCTATCATTCTCCATTTTTTTAATATACTTATTATGATTTATTTTTAATCTTGTTGACATATTCATTAATTACTTTCTCATATCCATTATTGCAAGATTCATAAAATCTCATTCCGTTTAAGCTATCAGGGAGGTATTGCTGTTCCACATAGTTGTTCTTGTAATCATGAGGATACTTATATCCTATTCCGCTTCCAAGTGCAGAGGCACCACTGTAATGGGCATCTTTCAGATGCCCTGGTATTGGATAATTCTTACCAGATGCTGCAACCTGCAACGCACTATCAATTGCATTGATTGCAGAATTGCTTTTAGGAGCTGTGGCAATGTATAAAACAGCCTGTGACAAAATAATCCTTGCTTCTGGCATCCCTATACGTTCTACCGCCAATGACGCATTGGTTGCAACAACTAATGCCATAGGATCTGCATTTCCGACATCCTCAGAAGCACATATCATAATTCGCCTTGCAATGAACTTGACGTCTTCTCCGGCCTGTAACATTTTTGCAAGATAATAGACTGCAGCATCCGGATCTGAACCACGCATACTTTTAATAAATGCTGAAATTGTATTATAATGATTGTCTCCGCCTTTATCATAATTGGCAACACGTTTCTGGATGCACTCCTTTGAAATTTCCAAAGTGATATGGATTGTTCCATCCTCGCACTTATCGGTTGTAAGTATCCCGATTTCCAAAGCATTCAAAGCAGCACGTGCATCTCCACCTGCTATTTCAGCCATGAATTCGACTGCATCATCATCAATTACAACGTGACAATCACCAAATCCCTTTTCCTTATCTGTCACTGCACGTTTTAGCAAATCTTTGATATCATCCGTTCCAAGTGGTTTTAATTCAAATATGCGTGATCTTGACAACAATGCTTTATTCACTTCAAAGAATGGATTTTCAGTAGTCGCTCCAATTAAAGTAATTGTTCCTTTCTCCACAAAAGGTAACAAGAAATCCTGCTGGCTTTTATTAAAACGATGTATTTCATCTATAAATAGGATTGTCTTTTTTCCATACATTCCATATTGGTTCTTTGCCTCATTTATGACCTCTTCCATATCCTTCTTTCCGGCAATGGTCGCATTTAATTCTTTAAAATTTGAGCTTGTTGTATTTGCAATCACTTTTGCCAACGTAGTCTTTCCGGTTCCTGGTGGGCCATAAAATATAATGGAGCCTAATTTATCTGCCATGATTGCACGATATAGTAGTTTTCCTTTCCCAATAATATGTTTTTGGCCAACAACCTCATCCAATGTGTTTGGCCGCATGCGTGATGCTAAAGGCTCATCATATTTCTTTTCTTCCTCTGTTTTCTTATAATATTCAAATATATCCATTTATAATCCTCTCTTTATCTCTTTTCTATAAGTATGTTTGTAAAGCAAAAAAACAAACATATACTACTGATATGATCGGACCTAAAGATTATCTGAATGATTTTTTTGTTTTTTGACTATGAACACTGCAAGTAGGTCCTATATGCAATTAATCAATTAAAAGAAAGGTGGAAAGATGAATTTCCAATGTGTCGTTAATGAAACGAATCATAAATGTAATCTATCAGATTACCCATAAGGGAAGGAAAAAGGGAAGTTAAAAAGAGCCTTCGGGCTCTTTTTTATATATCATCATTATATGATTCTTCCAATTCCTTCTTTAACTCATTTCTGTAATAATCATGTATTGACATATGTCCATATCGTTCCTCTTCAATATCAACCCATGATTTACTCGAAAGCCTGATGGTTCCTATACCGTTTGTTGTGAATGATGCGCCAATAACATATGGATAATAAGGGATACAGTCTTTCCTGCTTTTAAGAACTAATGGTTCATCATCTGACCCAATATATATGTTTGATTTTAATACATTATCAAGTCCAAATATTTCAATATGGTCAAAAAAATCACATTTTCCACTAAATTTACTCATTTAATTTTCCTTTCTATCTTGTTTTAAAGATTATGTAGTCCAATTACTTAGTAGTCTTTTAATCCTAAATAACTGTTTTTTCTTTGCTATATATTTTAAATATTCCGCAATATCGTTGTGGTTATATTTCTCTGCATATAATAAAGCATCATCATTTGATGCCTGAATGTCTGCACCATAACGAACCAGAAGTTTTCAGCACCACTTTCAACTAACAATCTGACTGATTCATAAAGCCCTTTTCCTGCAGCTTTCCGCAATGGATATCCGTCTGCATTATTTACATCAGTTCCACTTTCAATAAGATATTGGATCAGGCAATTGTAACCTGCATCCACAGCCACCCTTAAATAATAGGAACAATTGTTTTTAAGGTCTATCCCATTTTCCGTCATCCACTCTAATATCTCACATCGATGCCTTCCAAAGAAGTATTAGAAGCAAAATTGCATTTAGCAATTCAGAGGGTAAAAATATAATTAGAGCAAAGACGGGAATAAAAGTCGCTACACGTAGCAACTTTTGGTACTTTCGCAATATGTTGTCCTTCATTTAAATGGTATGGAACAGTCTGTTCATCATAAAACGTTATACTTCCATATCCGGATGTTAGGACTCCATCATTCAGAAATGCCGGTTTACTATTAATAAGAATCTGATTTTTTCTTTTTGTATCTGTAAAACTATAAAATTCATAATCTCTCCTCTTCGCTGATATATATAGTATGTTGAGATTTAATATCGTAAAAAGAGCTGGATTGTGCTCCAGCTCCTTTTGAAGATTCTATGTATTTAAATTTCCTGAAATTCACCATCGACGATATTGTCATCATGCTCTGTTTCATCAATGTTTTGGTTATCCGGCTTGGCTGCATCTGTATTTTCATATAGTGAGGAAAATATACGCTGTGCCGTTTCTAATAAATCATCCGATTTAGTTTTCAGGTCCCTTCCCATTTCCGGTGTAACAGATTGGATATCATGATGCTCCACAATATCCTTAATAGCTGAAATTTTCTCATTGAGCATATTTTTATCAGAAGTACTGATTTTACCATCCAAATCCCTCATGTTCTGCTCAATATTGGTAACAACACTTTGGGCTTCATTATAATTTTCAATAGTTTCCTTCTTTTCTTTATCAGCTGCGGCGAACATCTCCGCCTCCTTAACTGCACGGTCAATATCTGTATCCGACATATTTGACCCAGAAGTGATTGTGATGTGTTGTTCCTTGCCAGTTCCTAAATCTTTTGCCGAAACATTCACGATACCATTTGCATCAATATCAAAGGTTACCTCAATCTGTGGGATGCCTCTTTTAGCAGGAAGGATCCCATCTAATCTGAAACGACCTAATGTCTTATTGTCTTTTACAAACTGCCGTTCTCCCTGAACAACATGTATATCGACAGCAGTTTGATTGTCCTCTGCAGTTGAGAATACCTGGCTTTTTTTAGCAGGGATTGTCGTATTCCGTTCAATTAACCTTGTTGCGACTCCACCCATTGTCTCAATAGACAATGATAATGGTGTTACATCAAGTAATAGGATATCTCCAGTACCTGTTTCTCCAGCTAATTTTCCACCCTGGATTGCAGCACCAAGAGAAACACATTCATCTGGATTCAAGGATTTGTTTGGTTCTTTCCCAGTCAGTTGCTTCACCTTTTCCTGAGCTGAAATCATCCTTGTTGAACCGCCTACCAATAGTACCTTGTTCAATTCAGAGGCTGAGATTCCAGCATCCCTTAATGCATTTTGGACTGGAATTGCAGTTCTTTCAATAAGGTCATGTGTAAGTTCATCAAATTTAGCCCTTGTAAGGTTCATATCCAAATGTTTTGGTCCATCTGATGTCGCTGTAATAAAAGGGAGATTGATATTAGTCGTAGTTGTTGAGGAAAGTTCCTTTTTGGCTTTTTCAGCAGCTTCCTTTAAACGCTGAAGAGCCATCTTATCATTTGATAAATCTACTCCTTCTGTTTTTTTAAATTCAGAAATAAGCCAGTTTGTAATTGCCGCATCAAAATCATCGCCGCCAAGGTGCGTATCTCCATTTGTAGATAAAACTTCAATGACACCATCACCAATTTCAATAATTGACACATCAAACGTACCACCGCCAAGATCATATACCATGACCTTTTGCTCTCTATCATCATCCAAGCCATACGCCAATGCAGCCGCTGTCGGTTCATTAATGATACGTTTTACGTCAAGCCCTGCGATACGGCCCGCATCTTTTGTTGCTTGTCTCTGTGCATCATTGAAATATGCCGGAACAGTGATAACAGCCTCTGTTACCATTTCACCCAGATAACTTTCAGCATCTGCCTTCAGTTTCTGAAGAATCATGGCTGAAATTTCCTGTGGTGTATAGGTCTTGCCATCAATGTTCACTCGATAATTCGTTCCCATATTACGTTTAATGGAAGAGATGGTCTTGTCAGCATTTGTGACCGCTTGGCGTTTTGCCGGTTCACCAATTAATCTCTCTCCTGTCTTTGTAAATGCAACAACAGATGGTGTCGTTCTCACTCCCTCAGCATTAGCAATGACAGTCGGTTTTCCTCCTTCCATAACAGATACACAACTATTTGTAGTTCCTAAGTCTATACCAATAGTCTTGCTCATATTATATTCCTCCTTTACAATTTTGGCACTTTTTATCTTCGAGTGCTAACTTCATTTATATTATGATAAGAAAACAAAAAATTTTAGACTATTTTTATGAATCTTAAAATCATTCCACATGGGATTGCATTTGCATGATTATTAAAAAAAGAGGCTATGCCTCTTTTTTATTCTATTTTATCATACTCTTCTTCTATTATAACTTTCTGAGAAACAATACCCTCTTTCTTAAAAAAATCTACATAATCTTTCATGATTTTTCTCGCAACATCCATAAAAGTATCTTTGTTCTCATAATGCAAGCAAATATCAAATCCAAAATTATATAGATCACCTCCGCCATCTAAACAACCATACTTTTCTTCCATCTTGGAAGTAAACTTTTCGAACCTATCACAAAAAACAGGATAGTCAAGATAATTGTCAAGATATTGATTTATATTGATATTCAATAATCGAATTGTAATCATATCATATTCTGATGAATTTTGAGAAGCAAATGACTCTTCCTCTTCTTCAATATAAGCAATAATATAAAATGTATTCATTTCCATAGTAAATGTTCCTATCTTGATTTAACAATCCAGTTCTGCAATATCCAGAAACTCACCTGCCAGAAAGCTATCAAACACATCAACTCTTTCAAGGATTTCCTCACAGATTCCATCTGCATCCATCTGATCCAAAAAATCTTCATCCACACATTTGGAGCCATATGATGTTTTGATATGTTTTTTCATGTACTTACTTCCATCATGGAACTCCAGAACTTCTACACATCCATCTTTGGTTGTTTCAATCGTATATTTCATAGTTTCTCTCTTTCTATTCTGCTAGTGGCCTGTACAATTCTTTTTTTTCTTCACCACACCATACAGTTTCTCCGTTTTCCGTTTTTATAGTTACAATCCCATCCTCGAATCTGTAACCAGAAATTATTTGTCCTTTTTTCCATTCACCATTGTGATATATCTCAGCAGGTTGTCCTATTATATATGGAAATTTTTTCATCATTGAATTTTCCTCCTATTCTAATTTGTATCTGTTATTACGGATCCACTTGTAATAACGGTAGCTTTTGAGCCATTCCACTTTTCCACTTCATTATAACGAATCAGTTCATCGGTAACAGAAGCGCTGATTTTACCATTGGCTTCTGCTTCTGCTTCAGCTTTGATTCGGATTGCTTCAGCCTCAGCCTCTGCCTTTTTAATAGCAACCTGTGCTTCTTTTTCTGCATTTGTAATTGCAATTTCCTTATCTGCCGCTGCACGATCCTTTTCTGTCTGAATCTTTATAGCCTGTGTTTTCTGTTCCTGTGTTGCTGCATTCATCGCAGAAATTGCTGATTCCATTGTTGAATCAAAATTATAATTGCTGATGGACATGCTTGTGAAAATGATGCCTCTTGAGTTGAATCTTTCATTCAGTGCATCAAGAGCATCTGTACCTATAATAGCCCTTTTTTCTGCAAATTCATCAATTGTATATTTTGGGATTGTTGATTTAATTACATCCAAAACTTCCGACTGCGGAATCAGCTTATCCTGATAGGAAGCTCCGGCCTGTTTATAGACGTCCACTGCTTTTGAGCTATCTAGCCGGTATTTCATCTGTAATGTTAGGGAAACTGTTTCCTTCCCTGCTAATTCAGCCTGTGTTGTTACCTCTTCAAGATTCTGGATTCTGGTCTCCATTTTCACTATCTTTGTGATAAATGGAAGTTTTGGATACCAGTTGGGCGTTAGCGCCTCTCCAGTTGCTTGTTCAAATTTGATTACAACTCCCACATATCCCTCCGGTATCCGTGTGAATATTCCAAATCGGATAAACAGAATTAAAATTAATATCACGGGAATAAAAAACAGTTTATTCACTTTTCGTTTTTGAACTGGTTTATTATCCTCATATGATTCTACTGACATTCTTCCTAACATTTATTTTTCCTCCAAATTATGTTTTATGATTTAATAATGTATTATTTTTAAGTAGAACAATATTTATTTATGCTTCATGGTGTGTCTGGTCAAAATATTCTTTTGTTTTTAAAAACCATGTATGGGAATTTGATGTGTCATCCCAACAACAGTCTACATATTTCCACTCTCCATTTGCTTTTACTTTATTCCAAGCATGAAGTTCTCCGTTTCCCATTCCAGTAATGACTTCTGATTCTAATCCGAACTTTTCACAGACCAGTTTAAATATACCTGCATATCCGCCACATACAATTTTATTGTTATGATTTAATGCCTCTTTTAAATCATCACTCATATTGGTATAGGAATAATCATAGGAAAACATTTCTACTATTTTGTCATGTATGATCCTGATTTTTCGTTCATCACTCATATCATCACTGATTGAAAAATTTTGCAGGAAATCATCTGTTATTTTTTCTACATCATATCTTGGGTTTGTTATATCAAGCATTAAATGATTGTTTTCTATTTTAAATCCTGCATTACCAAGATCGTATGATGCTGGAATGTACTGTTTACAATATATGTATAAAAGCGCATACCTTTGATAATCCGTCATTGCAGAGCAATCATAGATCCATGTAGTGTTATTTTGAATTTTTGCGTTATGCATTTCAGAAATTAAAGAAAATAGATTAAGATAATCTTGACTGCCTTCTTTTAGAAGATTTCCGTCTTCATTGAAGTAATATATTTTCCCATCAACCTTATACATTAACGAGACAGGGTTTCCATTAAAAATATAAAATGTCTTTCCATCTTCCTCATACCATCCATTTGCCAATCCATCTTGCCAATATTGACTTACTTCAACCGTCTTCCATTGACCATTCATTTGGTAAGACGCGGAATGATTTTTTAGTTCCATAGCTCCGAATGAGTTAAATGTTGATGCCAATGTTAAAACAGTTACAATACCACAAAGCCAAATCTTTCGTTTCATATGATATCCTCTTTTCGAATTATTTTTCAAAAAGAATATGAAAGATAGATATTAAAAAAGGCCTTCTGGCCTGGTTTAAATTATCTAATTATTATGGTTACTGAACTGTGGTGTATTATCTAATCCAAATGCTTTTAAAACAGTATAGTAAACCACCATGTTGGGAATAAATTTACCTCCAAAGAATTCGTCATCTGAGCCTGTCAATGCTTTTGAAATTGCTGCTGCAACTGCAGGGCTTCTCGATACTCCCATATTGCAATGAATAATTAATTGATCGATGTCTTTATCTTTTATGTTCATCACAAATTTATAAATTTCCTCAGCATCCTCCTCCGTGATTAACTTAATATACGTTCCTTGTCTTTCTCTGTCCTTGTCCGTTATATCAGAGAACCAGATATTAAGCGCACTCTTGCAGCTACCTCCACATTTATATTGTATACCCATCATGTCTGTTGGATATTCCTGTATACTCAATACAGCAAAATTCTTATTCCCACTAAATCCTGCATGATTGTATACATAGTGGAAGGCCGATTGATGGTCCATGACTTTTATACGAAACATAGTTTTATCCTCCACATTTAATTATTTTCTATGATTAAAATACAACTTAATGGTTTCCAGATTTCTCCTACCTTCCCAATAATCATTCCACTGTAAACCAGTATTGTTTCGCCATCAAAATACTGATTGTGTTTGTTAATCAAATCAACTAAATCCTGTAATGAAATTTCATTAAGTTCTACCTTTGCAAAATCACTTCCTTGATAAAAGAAAATCCGCCCATTTGAAATATATCCTCTTTTTGAATTTTCAAATTCATTACATGATATACCATAATCCTCCATTACCCAGTGCATATGGTCACGATCATCTTCTTTATCTTCATTATATTGAATCTTTCCATCCACATAAATAAATGCAATTCTTGATTTATGAAATTCTTCTGCTTTTTGTTGTTCTTCTTTAGTAAGTAATATCGGTTGCTTATTTATTATTGCATCATTCGTCATTTTTTATCTCCACCTATATATTTTCTATTATTATGTGAGAGAAAGCAGCCATTTGGCTGCTTTAGTTTATTTTGACAGAGCTTTTGACAAGCTTTCTATTGTTGATATTAGCATATCAACAAGCTTTTTTGATTCACTCAAATCACTTCTTAACTGATTATTATCAATATTCAGTTTGGATTTTTCTTCTAATATGCTATTAATGTAATTGTCTTTTTGGTCAATTGTACGCTTCAGTTCGTTAATCTGTTCTTCTAATTATTCATATTGTCTCCTCCTCAAATTTATTTGTTTTTTCAATATCATCCATTGTTTTTGCTAGCTTATGATATTTACAAAAACGTTTACTGCATTTACCGCATTTATATAAGCTCCTATCGCAACAATGAGTTTCACAATTAGTACGATAATCATCTTCAGGAATTATGAGCGCAAAGATAAATACAACCAGCATGATAAAACAAAAAATAATTATCTTTATCATTTGCCAGGCTCCTTTATGGTTTTTTCAGCTATATGGTATAGCTTCTTAGCATATTTTTTTCTTAAAATCTGATTACTGTTACATTTTTCCATCTGTTTCAGCATCAATTCTACAAACATCTTTGTTTGTGGATGCATGGCAATTGGTTTTGATGATTTTAATTTCCACCACTCGTATTCCTGTTCATAAGTGAAATTCTCTTTCTGGTATGCCATACCAGCTCCAAGATAATCACATATAAGTTCCAGCGCATCTTCAAATGGCATCTGCAGTGGAACACCTCCATTATCGAAATTATCCTGCCAGTATTCATAATGATGTCTGTTCCGGCCTTTGTGGTGCATCCAGGCCTTTGAATAACCATTAACCTCTTTGCAGGCATCAATAGGAGAACGATTTCCCTGAAAATATTTTACACTCTCAAGAAATTCTGTCGGAGAAAATTTTGATAAATCATGTAAAATCCCTCTTATCGGCATTCCTGCTACAAGACAATTAAGAAAAACATATTTCTTATGATTACAGACAGTTTTAAAATGTTCTTTAAACTTATTCATTATTCAACTCTCCTTTTCTTTTTTCATGTCTAGTATGCATTCATAACTAATTTGACAACTATGAATCATAAAATATTGGCATATTTATTTATAAATACAATAAAGGAGAAATTATTATGAAGGTCATGAATAAGATTACAAAAGAAATTGTAGACAATGTAGCTGTAACTCCAGATGGTAAGATTCTTATTAAAAATAAAAATGGAATATACGAAATGTATATTGGTAATGATTATCTTGTCATTGAAGGAATCCCGTCAAGAGAACAATTTCATACACTTCTAGAAACAATGAAGGATATTGATTTAAAAATGGACCAGCTCAATGATGTCCTATTAGAAACTTGTATTGACAGCATCCTGATTTTTCCAACCATGAAAGATACTGTTTTAAAGTATTTAAAAGAAGTGTTCCATGATGATTATGACGTATTATATCCTTTTGCCTGTGAATATGAATATGGCCAATTATGGAAAGAAGGTTCCATTATGATTGATGGGAAAGATGTGGTACTTAAAACAATTGATGATTTATATGATTTTCTACTCGAACAGTTGTAAAATAAAAAACAGAGAATTGAGTTTCTCTGTTTTTTTATTATTATTCCTTATTTAGCTTACATATATCAGCACCGATGACATTTTCAAGAATATACTTATGAATTAAAAACGAATCCATACTACATGTTTTCTCATAAATATCTTGAGGCAGTAAATACAGAAACTCAATTGATTTAGTTTTATATTCATCACAATTGTAATATGGAATATCACTGACTGTTAAGTTCTCACGATTCACAACGTGTTCATCATTCTTTAAAGTATCTAATAATTTATCCAGATTGTAAATCTCATTATCTATACTTCCATCAATATATCCAAATGATATTGGTATGGGAATGAAATCATAATTTAGATTGGCAATTTTATGTGAGGCACCATTCCAAAGTACAAGCATATAATCTTCCGTCACTGGATAAGAGATTTCATTTGCAGGTTCTATAACCTCTGTTATATGCTTCTTACCTTTAAGCACACTATTAAAATTCGACTTTTTAATTGCTGCAATGGTTGCTATATTATTATACATTTTAGGAGCTTTTATCTTCCACGAAATTGGATTCAATTCTGATACAGCTAAAATATTTTCTTTGGATGTAAATCCAGTATTTTTTTCTGTATACTCCTCGCCATTTTTATTTATCTCTTTGATATCTTCATAATATACAAAATCTGTTCCAGGAATTTCTTGCGTTTCAATCACACGGTGTGTCTTTACTACGATTTCTGTGTCTAAAATTTTATTTTTCATTATCCTTTATCTCCTTCTGTTTTGATTCTTCCTGTAAATCAGTACGATTTCTTTTCTCTGCACTTCTTATGCAGGCGGTACAAGACGGAAGAAAAATTTTATAAAATTGTTTGTTAAATTCCTTAAACCGTTTTGTGAATCCGCCTTCCCTATATGAATGAATATCGGCATAATTCCAGACACCAAATCCGCATTTATAAATTGTACCGGATTCATTAATGAGGAAACCATACATATTTTTAGGTTCCTGGCAGTAACATCCATACATGCTCAAAAAGCCATAAGTACCTTCTGCCCGGCCAATTGGTACAATCGCATCTTCATTATCTTCTGCTTCTGTACCTATGTAATATGAAAAACCATTTTTCTCTAAAAACTGTTCTGTTTCCTCTACATTTTTATTTGTATGCCACTGATCTTTCGATACCGCAACCCATAAAGCACCTTTTCTTGCTTCATTTAACTGAATAAGCTTTTTACAGACTTCTGCATCATGAATCCAGTCACCAGTTGTGACTAGTCTCATATTTATTAAATTAGCAGATATCAGCATAAGTATTTCATACCAGTTTGGATTTAAAAAAAATTCTCCTCCCATTATATTTGCACTTATGATTTCATTATTATTTATAAAATCAGCTAACACGGCTGCTGTATCCATGTCCATCATCCTAGTTCCATCCGGAGAGCATTTAAAACAACAATGACTGCATTTTTGGGTACATTTTGTTGTTAGACGGATGGTTGGGTGTAGGATTCGATAACATTTTCGCAAATTTTCGCATCTATCACAATTACAATTGAATTTTCCATTGCATGTTTCCTCTATGCATATATCACATCGTTTCATTATATTTCCTTTCTTGTTCTGCTTTATTTTAGTATATCATATTATTCCGTATTAATTAACTCAATATGAATTCTTTAGGTTCTCCCTCCGGATCTTCCTTAGTATATATTTTTGATATAATCTGGTTAGATTCAGGATTATATTGTATCATAACTCCTGGTTCGCCTTTCGTCTTAATTAGTGTAGCAATTCCAGGGTTCTCTTTATCTGGATGTATGATTGAATGGATAGTTCCCACTGGCGTATCCACTTCCAAACCAGTAATCATATCGTATTCTATTACTTCTATCCGGTCTTCAAAACAGCCACCATATTGTAAAGTCGCTCCATTTGGCCAAATACATAAATTGATACCCTCTCCTCTCATATCTGTGTAATTGCCACCCATTACTATGGTATTATAAATTTTTTCTGCTTTTTCAGCTGTATAGCCATATACCTTTATCAACATTTTAATAATTTCCCTTTTAATTCGAACTTCCTTTTCATCATTTTTAAATGGTCCATCAGCTATTCTTAGATTTATATATTCATCATTCCATCCAATCAAAAAATATGTTTTCATTTTAATTCTCCTTTAATCTTATTTATTTTTAGTATGCATCCTTTTTTAGCACAAAAAAAGCTACTGTGGATTCCAGTAGCTTTGGTTTTTATAAAAGTTAACGTTCATTTTCTTCTTTTTGATGTATTCCTTTCACGATACTAGGAAGCTGCTTCAAAATATCATCCTTATCAACTCCCGCAAGGTGAATTTGATGACATTTATCTATAATCTTTTTAAACATGGGTCCCGGCTTATAGCCTAACTTGATTAAATCCCTGCCTGTAACTTCTGGCTCCTTTTTTATTTTCTCATATACTGCCAGACGGTTATCCCACCAACCATCTTCAGAAAGTGCTAATTCTTCCCTATCAGCTTTTGAAGTATCTATGTATGACAGGATGATGGAATCATTAGGCGCTACACATCTGTCAAGATACCTGTTTGTTGTTTTCTCACTTGTTTTTCTTGTCATGAAATGTGGTGTCATATGATTTTCTACTAAATTTTGTACATAAGATTTTAATTTCACATCTGAGGTTAATTTACTTAAAGCCACTGGTACTTGCTGTGCTCCTATGGTTTCATGGTCTAAGGAGTGAATCTGTCCATCAAAACCTTTTGTGGTTGCATCTGCCTTTCCAATGTCATGGAACAAAGCTGCGTACATAAAACCAAGTGGGAAAGAAGTCTGGTCCCTGACCAATGTCGCCTTATCAATCACTTCCATTGTATGATTCCAAACATCACCTTCCGGATGCCAGATTGGATTTTGATGAACATTTATCAGACGCTCTAAATCTGGGAAACTCTTAAGTTGGTTCATTTCTCTTAGCATATTAAAATATATACTTGGTTTTGTGGATTTTAAAAGAACTTTATTTGTTTCTTCATATACCCGCTCTTTTGCAATAAGTGATGTATTGATTTTTTTACATAGGTCCATTGTCTCTGGCGCAATTTCAAAATCCAACCTTGAGGCAAATCCTGCAGCCCTATAAACACGTAGTGGGTCCTCAATGAATGTTTCATCGTTGATGTGCCGTATTATTTTATTGTTTAAATCATTTAATCCACCATAATGGTCAATGACTTCACCTGATAATACATGCTTCATTAAAGCATTAATAGTAAAATCTCTTCGTTTAGAAGCTTCTTTTGTTGACATATATGGGTCAACTGAGATACTAAAATCTGTATGCTTATTGCCCATCTTTCGCTCTATTCTTGGCATTGCAATATCTAAATCAATTCCTTTGATTTTCAGGATACCAAAAGAGGCTCCTATTTCATCGACATTGCCAAATTTTTGGCAGATACACTTTAATTGTTCTGAAGATATACCATAGACTTCAATATCAATATCTTTATTGTCACGATTTAGATATTCGTCTCTTACATATCCGCCCACAAAGTATACATTACCACCTATATCGAATACAGCTTCCGCCAGTTTATGCACTAATCTATCTACCATTTTAAAAAAATCTCCTTATTATTTTCTTCCAGTTGTGTTTTTGCCTAATTTTTATAATGCTTTCGCACATTATATTATATATAATAACGGTTGGAGGCATAAGACTAATGTTCACTAATGAAGAGGCACTTATAAAATTACTTTCAAGCAATGACGAAATAGCTAAAACGTTAAAGGATTTATATGATGATGTAAAAAAAGAGGAAAAAAATCTTTATCGAAAGAAAAAACGTGGTGAAAGGACTATTTATAAAGACTATAATAAAGCCCGAGATAAAATGATGAAATATCTATTTAAGTTAAATAAGATATATCATTTTATGGATTTCGTCACCGTTTATGATTATCCCAATGTAATAAGTTCAATTGAATCATTAATTATTAGTCTTGAAATGTTTAATCTGGCTTTTGAGAGCTGTAACCTTTCTTAGCCAAAAACACAAAGCAGGTTAACCTGCTTTTTTACATTTTCTCAAACCTTTTTATTATTGCAAGCCCTATTAAAATCGCTTCAGCTTCATCATCTGTAACTGTTATTCCAAATTCTTTTATAACTAAATTAATTGCCTCTTTTTTTAATACTTTCCGTCCTCTTTTTCCCTGTTCTATTCCGACTAATTTTCGCCACTCTGTCGGTCGTATTGTATTGAATTCGCAATCATTTTTCATGCAGTACGCATATATGACACCTTGTAACCTTGTCAAGAAACGTTGCGTACTGGCATTTCTTTCTACGACAGTTTCCTCCATATAGATAATATAAGGTTTTGTTTTTTCCAAATAATCATAGATATACTTTGCCATAGATGCAAACCTGTCGGCCATATCATTTAAATCTGAACAGTCAATCAGGTTTACAGTTTTATAATTCCCATTATCAAATACAGCCAATGCTGTTTTTTTTGTTGATGAATCGATTGAAATCATCCTACATACTTCCATATTATTACCTCCATAAGTATAATGACAGATATTTTTATACTGTATCAAAAAGAGAAGCCACTTCTTCCTTTTCTGTATATCCTAACTGGTTTAGCTTTTCCCTTATATAGGTTTCAGCTATCTGTTCTCTCTTTATATATTCAGGTAATAACTTTTCATATTTGTCTTGCTGTTCTCTTTTTCTGTTATATTGAATTTCCGCCTCATTTACCAGATGATTATATTCGCTCTCTCTTTCACTGTATGTCTTTCGGATTGTTTCTTTTGCTGATTTATTTATAAATAAATAAAACCAGATATATGACAGAGCTTTGAACGATGGCCAATTTCTTTTAATATCCTTTTTCATAAGGTAAACTCTGTCTTTTAGTGTCATATTTAAATGACTTTTTAAATCGTCAAGACCTTTATCTAATTTAGGTTCAGTCTTCTTAATCGTTTTATGTATGAATTCACGGTACGAATCACGATAATTATGAATAACATATGTTTTATGATATAAATCAATTTGTGTAATAAGAAGTTTAATCCGTTTCTGTGCATCTTCGCATTCTATATTCCATAAACAGAGATTAATGTGTGTTGGGTCATCTATACTTATGCCAGCCAATATATCATTAGATAATACTCTACTTACAGCTTTTTTAATGTACTGATGTAATGATAATCCGTTATAGTCGGTCACTCTATAATAGAGATTTAATAAGTCACACTCCTCAATTGTATTATCTTTTGTGCTGAATAAACTTGTAAAAACGAGTTCTGGATCCATATCAACCTTCTCCAATATATCCAGATAATACTTTGCTTCTTCTAATTTCATATTTTTCTCCTTTACTATTTTATATCTGCCTGTCATCTTATTTTCTAATATAATGTATCCGTTAATAGGATAATAAAAAAGAGACCTACGTCTCTTTATAAATGCAACATTTTGTTAAATGCCTCCTTCGCTATAATAATTTCGTAATGTTCATCCATATAAGCCTTTTTTGCATGTGTAATATCAGTCATGTCCACAAAATCCGCAATACTAAACATCAGGTTATCATATTCACTTTTTTGTTTATCGTTAAATGTGAGTAGTAGAATATAGTGTTTGTCCTTTTTTAACAGTTCACTTTCTCCAGTAAACTCTTTATTGTATTTTTTAAGTGTATTGGTAATCTCATCAAGTGTTTTAAACTCAATACATACATGTCCAGTATACTTTATTTCGGCGGCCATCTGCTTAAGATTTGTCCTATATGCATAATACTGTTCATTCACATATTCCAGCATTGCATCAACATCTGATTCATCAATATCTTCTTCATCGATATCTTCTTCATCTGTAATTTCCTCCTCCATGATTCCTCCAATACCTTGTAATAATGCAGCAAGTTCTCCCAGAAAGTCTTCATGAAATATATTCGCTCCTATCCCATTAATAAGGACCCTGAGCTTTTTTTTATCCTTATCAACTGACAAATCCAAATAGGCCTGTTCTTTAATCTTCAGCATATTCGTATGTTCCAAAGCAACGTCTATCAAAGCATTCAGAAAAGCCGTAGACTTCTCTGCGTCATCCATCAATGTATTGATATGTAAGTCCATGGTACTTAATTCGTCTTCAGTCAATTCGCATACAACCTGCATATCATTTATTTTGTTTATTTTCATTATTACTTACCTCCAACATCAATTCCTTTTGTCAATAGTATGCATGAAAAAAGTAAAAAGAAATGTTATTTCCAATCCACTTCGTTGTTCTTCAACATCTTACATACTGTATTTGTAAATAACATTAAGAAAGGACAAAATTATATGAAAAAAACTTATGTTTTAGATACGAATGTATTAATTCAGGATCCATTAGCACTCTATAAATTTGATGACAACGAAGTTGTTATCCCAGATACCGTAATTGAGGAATTGGATCGGTTAAAGAAAAGGGAAGGTGATATAGGATACAATGCCAGAAAAACAATCAAGGAAATAGAGCATATTAGAAAAACAGGAGATATACTGAATGGTGTCTCAATAAACAACTCCGGCTTGATTCGGATTGAAACAGATTGTAGGGATGTTGTCCTGCCTGAAGGCTGGGAAATGAATAAGCCAGATAATGATATCATTCGTGTAGCAAAGGGACTGAAAGCTAAAGGGAAGAATGTAATTCTTGTAAGTAAGGATTCCATTGTAAGAATAAAGGCAACTGTCCTGAATGTAGAAACAGAGGATTATGAAAATGAAATTGTTGATGAGGAATATTTAATATATAACGGCCGCTGCGATTATGAAATTGATTATACTTTGCTACAGGGATTCTATGCGGGAAAAGAAATCAATGTTTCTTTAGATGAACAATCCAACTTTAAAGATAATGAATTTTGCTTGTTAAAATCAGGCACAGCTACTGCATTAGGACGCTATACAAACGGGAAAATCGTTGCTTTAAAGTATGATAGTTCAACTCCATTTGACATATCATTAAGAAACAATGGCCAGAAGTTTGCGGCTGAGGCATTATTAACTAGTGCGGATGAAGCACCACTTGTCATATTGAAAGGTGGTGCCGGTACAGCAAAAACATTTTTAACTTTAGCGTGTGGGCTACAGAAAGTTATTGAAGAAAAAGAATACCGAAAACTGCTAATTTCCAGAGCGAATGTTGCTTTTGATAATGATATTGGCGCATTACCAGGTGATGAACAGGATAAGGTTGGACCACTCCTTCGTGGATGTATGGATAACCTTGAATTGCTTATAGATAAAAAGAGCGTTCAGAAAGGTGGTCGCGAAGATGAACTACATGATAAGATTTCCGAAGTCTTTCAACGAGGATACATTGATGCCCAAGCTTTGGGATTCTTACGAGGACGTTCTGTAACAAATCAGATTCTATTGATTGATGAGGCCCAGAATACTTCTCCAAACCAGATGCTCGGTATCATCAGCCGCGCAGGTGATGGAACCAAAATTGTTATCTGTGGAGATCTTGACCAGATTGATAATACAAAACTTGACCGGCATACAAATGGACTTGCTTATGCCTTGCAGACTATGGTTGGTTCTCCGCTTTGTTGGACTGTTGGCTTTACTGAGAAAGAAACCGTTAGAAGCAAATTAGCTACAGAAGCCATTAAACGTATGGTGAAAAAGTGATTAAAAAAGGTGTTCCTTCATGGAACACCTTTTTATTGATTGAATTTAAGCGAAACTAAATGTAAATTGAATTTCCATATAATGATTATATCCGCTTCTAATCTCATTCCCTGTTGGAATCCCTAACTTATTTTCTAAAACAAAATTTAAATACTTATCACTTTGGACATATGCACATCTTTTAGTCTTTTTATGCTTTGCTTCAGGAATGTTTGTTGTCAACACGTCCCAGTTTTCCCAATAACCATATTCTTTATTATAGTTGTGCATTATGATAGCATAATTTCCGTCAGAATAAGAAGTTTCTTCAAGTATTATTCTGTATATATTTCCATATGCTTCTAAAATATATTCTCTTTCATCCATACTATATTCTCCCTTTTATCTTATGTATTTTTATTATGCTATAATTTCAGCAACAAAAAAAGATGTTTCTTTTAGAAACATCTTTTATCGTTACATATATAAATCACTAAATATCTCTTCTATTTCTTTTGTACTCAACTTTTTTTTTATTGGCCTGGTATGAATACTCTGCCATTTTTTTAAACCAAAGAATGTCATGTGTATCATGGATAGGAACACCATTTTCTTGAAACCATTCTTCTACTGTATACTGCTCTACATTACTATAACAGCATTTATATTCAGGTTCTTTTGAGTTAATTACATAAGTATCATTTATATATACAAACTGTTTCCCGACCTGCGAAAAGTTAATTGCTCTGCCAACTGGATATATTGCACATGTTCGCGGTCGTGCCTCATATATAGAACATTTTCCATTTTTTAAAAAAGCACAACATCCTGAATATTTGAATTTTAGGCAGCAAACTTTGAGTTTCAAATCAGCGTCAAACGAAATATAGATGTACTTACCTATCATCTCTTCTAAAGGCATATTTGTATAAGATTCAATTCTCTTTATATCCGGTCCAGATAAAACTATTTCAGTTCCCTGAATTCCATTATGACGATATCTGCAGCAATTTCCACAGCTATTACATTTAAAATAAAATTTTTCTTTTGCACTTAATTCTCTAGCATCAAGATTGATTGGATCTTGCCTGAAACCGCTCATATATTTTTCACCTGTCCAATTTCTAAAACTTACTCTTCTTCGTATTTAATACATTGTACCTGATTATGCGTGAATCCTGTACCAAGTAAAACTTTTTAAATTCATCAAGTTAAAATGGCATTGTTCCATTTTCTAAATAAACATTGGAAATTGTTCTAGATAATTTACTTTCTTGCCCGTATTCGTCTATGTAACTAAAACAAAGTTCAACATATTCTCTTTTTTCCATTTTATTGACTCCTCTAAATCATCAGCTTATATATTATATTCAGCTTAATTATCATCAATATAATCATCATTATTTGTATTGCACCATTATGTTTTTTGCAGTATATCATTATAATGTTTTATTGTCAACATTTTGCAAAATGGCAATGGCCCTATTTACATGTTCTTGTGATAAGCCTCCGTTTTTGTCATAGTAATTAGGCTGAATCCAATATTTTTCATATCCATAGTAGTCCCATGCATTATCCTCGTCATCCAAGATTACAAAATGTTTTATTTCAGGATGATTGCATAGCCATTGATGAACCTCTGCTGCTCTTCCTGTTTCTGGATTAATTTCTATTTTAGAAAGGTCGTTTAATGTTAATGATGATGTATCTCTTTTATCTGTAATTTCTACGTTGATATACGGAACAATATCATCAATTGATAAACCATGTTTCTGTAAAATCTTCACCATAATATAATATATTTTAGGATGGACATATGACCCATTTATGAACCGTCCTCGCCAGCTTGATATTAATACAATTTTTGAATCTGTCTCTTTTACAATTTCAGCTAACAGTTCCACCTTATTTTCATCGATATGTGCTGCCTCATGATTTTCATATCCATCATAGGTAAGCACTCCATCAATATCTAAAAATATAATTTTCATTTTTTCCCTCTCTTCTATTTTTAACTGCATGTAGTATGTTATTTTTATTTGTCACAAAATAGTTGCACTATAATTTTATCAACAATGATGAAAAGGAGAATAACAATGCTCATTAAAAAACATACAAAAGATGGAATTACCTATTGGATGAGAGCAAATTTTAAAAATAGGACTGCCTATACAGATATTATTCAGATTACCTTGGAAAAGCCTTGGCTGATTCCAAAGTATGAGGATGACTTTGGAGGATGGAAGGGACTGCGGTTATATGGTTGGCTATTCTTCTATTTTGGGCGTGTATATGAAGGTATGCTTATACCTATGGATCCGAAAGATGTAGATGTGAAGAAGCCTCTGGTTGACAAAAATGGAAATAAGTGGAGCCTTATTCCAAAAGACAAGATGGATGATTTTAAAGCTATCAGAAAAAATACAAGATTTGCTTTAAGAAGAAAATGGAATATTACATATGAAAGAAACTATAATGATGATGGAACATATTCTATAACTCAGATTATTCATGATTCTGTCGACTAATATTTCACAAAGAAAAGAGCCTTAGGCTCTTTTTTCTAATCTATGGTATAACACCAACTTTGTGGCGCCCTTTTTATGACTTCTCCCATACTGTTTTGAAAATCACTGATTGGTTTTCCTGAATCATATTTTTTGGGATTCGTTATCTCTATTGCGTATTTCCAATAAGACGAATCATCTAGGTCATAGTACCCGATTTGCTTTGCCCAGGCATCACATGCTTTGCATAACTTGTCTGCTTTCTCATGCAGCTGATTAAATATTGTTGGAGAATAACCTCTGTACAAATTCGATAAGACATCTGGTACATCGTGGGTAGTTTTCATATAATCCAGTGATTTCTGGTCATATAAATAGTTCAGTACAATTGACTCATCATAGTCATTAAGGCTGATTCCCATTGCCGATTTTACAGTATTCTTATCTTCTTCTGTCCCATATTTCTCAACATAATAAGGTAATATGAAATATGTTCCAACTTTGTGATATGGAATTTTTTTGATATCTTTAATGGTGACATTGCCAATGACGGCTCCGGCTCCATGATGTTTTCTAGTCTCGTAGATATACATACGGTCACCAATCTGCATTTTATTTCCAATTGAATTCCTAAATTCAACAGATTTCGTGCCATCAAAAATCAGTTTTGTAAAATCATTATGAATCGAATAAATTACATTCATATTTAACCTTCTTCCTGTTTAAAAACATCTCCATATAAAGATTTAAGTTCCTTGTATTCCTCCAAATAGTCAAACGGTTCTAATATCCTGATAATTTCTCCGTAATACCAGGCATGTTTATCCTTATCTTTCTCATTAAAACGTTCCCACAAACTCTCGCCTAAAACTGAATAATCGTCTTTCATGGCTCTTAAATTTGATAATTTGTCTGCAAGCAGAACCAGTTGGCTTTTTGCTTCCAAAGAAGTATAATGGTCAATTGACTCTTTCTTTCTGATTTCCCATGTTTCTTCTGATGGCAGTCCTTTACGTTTATTTTCTGATACATCCTTTACCATATTAGCAACATTCTCGTTGAAATTATTCATTACAAATTCATAATCAATGTATGTATCCTCAATCGTGTCATGAAGAATTCCTGCTATGATGATATCATTGTTTATTGTTATACCAGAAAGTATAAAACCACATTCCATTAAATGCGTGATATATGGAAGATTGCTGCACTTTCGATATTGTTTATCATGGGCCTTGGCTGCTATTTTAATTGCCTTATAAATGTAATCTTTACTTAACATATTCTTCTCCTTCAATATTTTTAACTCTATTATGCTAAAAATCCGAAAAAGATAAACAATGCTAATTCACACAAAAAAGAGCAGTTGTTAAATCTGCTCTTTTTCCAGTAGTTCCATGAATTCCTTTCCAGTTATTGTTTCATGTTTGATTAAGTGTTCTGCCAAATCATCCATCTCCTCTCTATGTTCCTGGATGATGGTTTTCGCCTTTTCATAAGAATCCTTTAATATCCGCATTACTTCTTCATCAATTTTCTCGGCCATTCCCGGACTGCAATTTAAAGTTGTTCCATTTGACAGATATGGATTTTCATGATCGACCAGTCCAATCAAACCAAATTTATCACTCATACCATATTCAGTAATCATCGATTTTGCCAACTTCGTGGCTTTTTCGATGTCATTGGAAGCACCTGTTGTAATGGAATTAAATACAACTTCCTCTGCAGCCCTTCCTGCCAGCGTTGTAATAATCATTTCTTGTAATTCATTTTTTGTGTGTAGGTAACGTTCTTCCTCAGGCGAATGCATGACAAATCCCAATGCACCCTTTGTTCTTGGAATAATTGTGATTTTCTGAATCGGTTCTGTATGTTTCTGCAATGCCGTGACTAATGCATGGCCGATTTCATGGTATGCAACTATCCTTTTTTCGTCTTCACTTAACACCCTTGTTTTCTTTTCCTTTCCAACAAGTACAATTTCAATTGCATTCATGAGATCCTTTTGAGAAACGGTTATATTTCCTCTTTTTACAGCATCAATCGCAGCTTCATTGATTATATTTTCAAGGTCAGCACCAGAAACTCCAGATGTTGCAAGAGCAACCTTTTCAAAATCCACATCATCCGATAATTTGACGTTTTTAGCATGCACTTTTAAAATGTCAATGCGCCCTTTTAAATCAGGTACATCTACAATAACGCGGCGGTCAAATCTTCCTGGTCTTAACAATGCTTTATCCAAAATTTCAGGCCGGTTTGTAGCACCTAGGACTACAATTCCTTTTGAGGCATCAAAGCCATCCATTTCAGATAGCAATTGATTTAATGTATTTTCCCGTTCGTCGTTTCCATTCTTGGTGTCCCTTTTTCGTCCAATCGCGTCAATTTCATCAATGAATATGATACATGGTGCATTTTTCTTTGCCTGCTTGAACAGATCACGGACACGTGAAGCTCCAACACCTACATACATCTCAACAAATGAGGAACCTGTAAGCGAATAAAAAGGAACTCCAGCTTCTCCAGCCACTGCTTTTGCCAGTAATGTCTTACCTGTACCTGGAGGACCCACTAATAGTGCGCCTTTTGGAAGTTTAGCTCCGATTTCATTGTACTTTTTTGGATTATGTAAAAAATCAACTAATTCTGCAAGTGATTCCTTTGCTTCGTCTTCTCCTGCAACATTTGCGAATGTAATTGTTTGCTCTGATGGTTTATACTCTTTTGCATTAGAATTAGCTGCACTCATAATCCCATTTTTTCCAGACAACATTTTTTTATAGAATAAAATTAATATGATCAATGGAAGAAAATTAAGTAAAATACTAAAGAAAATACCATTTGGTGAGTATACATCTTCAAATGATACTCCACTTTCAATTAAGCGGTTGACCAAATCAGGATCATCAAACCTTCTGGTTTGATATTGAGTAACTATTCCATCTTTCGCCTTAGTCTGTGCGATAATGTAATCACCTTTCACCTTGACACTTTCAACATTGCTACTATCAATTTGCTGTAAAAATTCATTATATGTGACCTCCTCGGTTTTTACATTTCTGAATAATGTGTTTGACATATTCATGATTGTTAAAAACACGAATATGATTAAACATGTTTTTAATACTGATGGCTTTTTCATTGAGTTTTTCTTGTCTCCTTTTCTCTTATTTTCCTTATCTGAATTAGTATGCACCATTCTCTCTTTGAATAATGAAAAAGGATCTACTGACCCTTTTTTTAATATAAGTTCTGTTCTTCCATATTTATAGTTTCTTCTGTTGGCATATATTCGTATCCTGGTCCTGATTTACTTTTTTCAATCCAAGTCCCATCAATCAACTGAACCATTTCCTCTGTCGGCTCAGATTCTGTTTCTTCTATTAGCATTTCTGATTCAGGTGGAACTTCTTCTAATGGCTCCACTGGCTCTGATTCTGATTCTGCTACCGAAGAACTAGCTATATCTAAATCCGTACTTTCTGGAGTGTATAACACTCTTCCATCCTTCGGGATTGTAGATACAATGTTTGTAAATGGATTTCCGTGCCATTCCACACCTCCTCCATAACTGATATCTGAATCAATTGTTATGTATCCATATAGCAAATCCAATGCCATTTGTGGTTCTGCCTTTAGATACCTTTTTGTTGTACCCTTAAATGATTTTCCGACTTTCTGTTGTGCAAGTACTGTATTCCTTAATCGATATATGCATCTTATCATTTCTTCATCTGACATATCCGGCGATAGATTATTAATAAAGAGACTTGGCTGTGTTCCACAATTTACATTAACAGAGAACATCGCGGCGGATACAGCAATGTCCCGCTCATCAAGATTAAATCCAGCAGAATTAAGTTTTTCTTTAAAACCAGTCCAATATCGGTTTGTCATGAATTCTAGCTGATCTGTTATGGCCGTTTCATAATCATTTTTCATCGCATCTAAGAAAGCATTGCCTATTGTCTCATTTCTTTTTAGTTCAGGATTACCATTTCCTAAATTTAAATAATCAGAAAATGCAGGCCATAATTCTGGATGTTTACCATAAGCAAATTTCATGAAACTCACTAAATCATACCGATAATCAAACTGACAGATTCCATATGCGCTACCTTTGTCTCCATTTTTTACCGCTGCCATATTTGACATTCCGGAGGTCTCTCCAGCAATACATAGCATATACAGTTCCGCAGGATATCCAGCGATATTTAATCCACTTAACTGCCCGGGTTCTGTATTTGGGTCTTTATTCCACTCAAAATCATTATCATCATAGCCATATATCTGTGGTTCTTTCATATACACACCATCTTCATTGACATAATATCCATCTGGTGTTCGATCATCAGCATACATCCGGCCATCTTCACCAAAGTAAAACCAGTAGCTATTTCCATCTTCCGATAGAATTTCTTTCCAACCGACTGTGTATATTCCTTCTTCTAAGTAATACCACACTTCATCATCGATTATCCATCCTTCTTCTGATGCACCATCCGTTCCAAAATAGTACCATTTATCAGAGGCTTCATCAAAATACCATCCCGTCTTCATATATCCATCTTCATCAAAATAATACAGATCGTTTCGTATTACTGCAAATGAATTTGTTACTGGTCTGTTATCCATATAATACTTTGTACCAATCTCGTCTACTTTAAAGCCAGTATATATTTCTACCTTATTGTTCTTTATATTACTTGGTGTTGAAACATTTTTATCTTCCTGAATTGCATTTGAAGAGGATGCCGTTATTATTTCCGTATCCGCTTTTAATGTGTCTTGAATTTCTGCAGACGATAATATGGTAGTCCCAAGTATTATGATTAGTAAAATGGTTATACTGCTCTTTTTCTTTATGATATCCTTGTAATCCATATATTCCTCCTATGTTTTTATAATGAAAGGAATTATGCATTTCGCAAAAAAAACAGGAATTACATGGAGTAATTCCTATTTAAAGAATATAATAAACTCAATTTTATGAATTAGCTATTTTAAGAATGATTGATTTTATTTTAGTTACTCCATATATTTTTTCATATACTGCCACAATTTTATCCGCCACCGTGATTGACCATCCAATTCTGCTTGTAGGAATTCTTCCAATCGGAAACATATGTGATAGGATGGCATTCTCCTCTTCCTTGGATAAATTCCATTTCTTTGAATTTTCGATTGCTTCTTTTGGATGATAGAAAATGTAAAGTCCTTCATGGTCATTTTTCTTATTATAATCCACCATACAGAAGTCATGAAGAAGGGCAGCCTTGATTGCCTTCTTTTGGTCCGCATTTAGTTTATCAGCAATTTTTCCTGTAAGTAATGCCACTCGGATACTATGGTCATATGTATTTGTGAATGTATGTCTTTGGATTGATTTTAATTTTTGATAATCTTCATCATTGGTAATATATGAATAATCTTTTAGTAATCTGATTGAATCATTTGATAAATTCATTCTTATCCCTCCCAAATTTTATTATGTATGATTCAAAAAATATTTATTTCGTCTTGATTCAAACATTATAGATTTGAGGAGGAGTCTATGAAAAAATTAATTTTGATTGGCGGTGTTCCTGGTACAGGAAAAACCACTTTAGCCTACCAGACGGCTATTGAGCAGCACATTGATAAAGTCGTAAGTGTTGATATCCTCAAAGGATTATTTCAGTTATATCACACAAAAGAAGAAAAACCTTATCTTTATACTACGACACATGAAGCGTATCAACTTGAACATACAGATGTCATTACTGGATATATAAGACATTGTGATTGTATGCAGAATTTGTTATTCGATTACATTCCATATTTAATGAATGATGAAGTTGCCATTATGGAAGGTGCGCAGCTAACGCCTTCTTTTCTTGACAAATTAGCATCCTATGATTTTAAAACCGAGTATATCCATTTATGGCTGAACAAGGATGAACTTTTAACTCGCTATGCAGAGAAAAGTAAAATGAGAACCTATGGCTGGAAAGAAAATATTGATTCAATTTTATCGATTCAGGACTACTTAAGCTCTGAATGCGAATTATTTGAAAACAAAAACCATGGAGGTAATTATGAAATATTATATTTATAATAAAGAGACATGTGCCAGAGTTAACCTGTATGGTTCTGACATCGAACATCTATTCCATATAAACGGTTGGAGTAAAACAAAGGATATAATGATGGCTGATATTGTGATTGTAAACACATGCAGTTTCCTTAAGAGCAAGGAAGACTATTTCCTTAATTTAATAAAGAAAATTCATTCTAATTTAAGGCCAAAACAACGGATATTGATTATCGGTTGTCTTGGTTCAATCTGCCGAAATGACATACTGAAAATCAATCCTGATATTTTAATCTTCGGACGGGATAAAAGTGAAATAAAGACATTTTTCGACTTCACGGAAGATACACAGACATCTGCCGTACATATAAAAGAAGATATACCGTTAAATAAACGGGTCCTTAATTTCTTAAACGATACACTGATTCATAGCAAACATATAGAATTCCGGCTAAAGAAAAAAAATGTATGCTATATCCAAATATCAACCGGTTGTAGAGGAGTCTGTACCTATTGCAGTGAAAAATTTACAACAAAGCTTCATAGCACTCCTATTCCAGAGATAATCACGGCAATTGAAAATGGGATTAAGAATGGATATACTTTGTTTTCATTAAGTTCTGATGATGCCTCTGCTTATGGCTACGATATAGGAACTGATTTAGATATGCTTCTTTCTGAAATCACAAAAATAGATAACAAAGAAATATCATTTATTATACCTGAATTCAATCCAAACGGTATTACAGAAAAAACAATAAAACTGCTTAAGGATTCACGCTTTTTATATATAACCATACCAATCCAATCTGGCAGCCAGAATATCCTGGACCGGATGAAACGGCCCTATATGATTCAGGATGTTGTAAATAAGATAAGACAAATCAAGAAAATCAATCCAAATATAATGATTAATTCCCATTTGATAGTAGGGTTTCCAGGTGAAACAGAATCTGATTTTGCAAAAACCATGATATTAGTACAGACAGGTTTTTTGGATCGTGTAAAAGTTTTTAAATATAGTAAAAGACCTGGAACGGAAGCAGCTAACTATCCAAATCAAATAAGTGAACAAAAAAAGGAAGAACGAGCAATAGCCTTACTGAAAGCAATCAAAAAAATGAATTTAAAGAAAAAGTCACTCACTAATTTAATATTAAATATGGACCAAATAAAATAGAAGGAGATATTATGAACTTAGAATATATAAAAGACATGGATGATAATTTTTGGATTGTCACTTATCAATATAATCATGATTTCTATGGATATCCTGTTTATATGGTTGATGAGCATGGTGACCGTCATCATCCAGAGAGTGGATTAACATATAAAAAATGTTTAGAGTCTTACAAAAAAATACCTAATCATTATAAATGTATATATCATCCAAAAGATTGTTATGTGGCACAAAAAGATAATTTACCTGATATTTGGAAAAAGTTCATAGAGGCATTACATATAATTGGCATAGATGATTCCAGTTTAGGAATTTTCGGTTCAACCTTATGTGGTTTTCCAGTTATCAAAGATGTGGATTTTATAATATATGGAAAAGAGAATTTGGAAAAATATCATGAAAACCAATTATTTGTAAAAGCTTATATGGGTGCTGACTATATTTCAAAAGAGCACGTAGAATATCAATATGAAAAGTACAAACATTTGTATTCATCTAAAATGGATTTAAAGCATATCTTGTCAAACAATTGGAGTGGTCTACAATTAAGTAACGGAGTCCTATCGACACCACGCTTTATTATTGATGAGAATTTTGATATACCTGAAATAACGGGTGGCAATGAAATGATAGTCGGGACTGTATACAATAGCCTTACTTCCTCATGTGCACCTAAAATCTTTAATGTTACTACAGAAAAAGGCAATTATACAGTAGTTACACCGTTTTGGATGCTTCAAAGTTGTGTTCGGGATGATGATAAAATAAAATTGTTCGGAAAAATTGATCATGTAAAAAAAATAATATTACTCATAACAAAAGAACATTATCTTCAATATGAATAAAAGAAAGGGAGGAATAATCCTCTCTTTCTATGATTTCTCAAACACTTCTATCTGTTTTAGTTTTCTATAATCCACTACTATTTCGTTTTCATATTTAAAATAGGCGAGCACATCTTCTTTCTTAATAACTGCTTGGTAGATAATTCCTTCCTCTGAAAATCTATTCGCAAAAAATCTTGCTACTGAAATATCTGGTGTCCATGAAAGTCCTTTAATTGGATGACCAGTTGTCCGATTAACTCCTCTATACACGGTCACATTATCTTCTAGATTGTTGAAAATAAGTAATTCTTCTTTGTTCATTAATTCTTCTGGTTTGTACTTTTTAAAATAGTTAACGTACTGATTCCTTGTTATATTGGCATCAACATTCACAGTTTCTGTACTTAACCACAGCGTCTTTAAAAATTGTGCTGCATCCTCATCTGAGGCCAGATGATTTGTATATTTAAAAAATGCGGAACGATATGGTTTCGTTATCAGAACAGAAAAATCCGAATATTTTTTTATACGCTTAATCCTTTCTTTACATATTTCAATAAATCTCTCATGATTTTCTATTTTTGTAATATCGATGATACTGCCATCCGGATATCCTAAATATGGAGAATCTGTATATGGATGAGAAACAATAAAACCAATATCTGTCGGTTTGATATCACAATATATAAAAGTCTCTGCGACTTCTTTTATTTTTTCCAGTCTTGTAATCTTTTTCATTTATTTGTTTTCTCTAACCATATTCTAATTAAAACAGTATTTATGTAATGCAGTATACTATATAGAACAACGAAAATCAATGTATTATTTGATTTGTTGGGATTATGTTTCATGATAATATAAAATAGGCCATGTGGCCTATTTTTCTTTTCCAATTAATTTATCAGGTTTTATGATTTGAAAAGCTCACTCAAGGTGAGCTTTTCATTATCTTGTGATTACTACACCATTTACCGTCCACTCGCCGTTTTCATTCACCATATATCCGTCCGGTGTCTGGCAGTTTCTAAACAGTCTGCCTCGTGTTCCATCGGATGCTGTATTAAAATAGTAACATCTTTCAAGTCCATCTGCACCTTTAATCCAGTTCCATCCTGTAAACATACGTCCAAGTGTGTTATCCGATACTGGGTTCAAGTAGTAAATATTTCCGTCTGCTGGGTCAACAAACCAGCCTGTCAGCATGAATCCGTCTGCGTCAAATCTGAACCAGTCGAATGTACTCTGTCCTAACTTTGTATCAGCATATGGGTTTGATACTGCAGCCCATTCGTTTGCGTAAGTTCTTCCAGATGTAAATAACCATTTTCCGTTAGCAGCCTGTGTCCACTGACCTGACACAACATAAGATGGAAGTGTGGTATTTTGGGTCTTAGTACCCGAAGGTGTTACTCCAGTGGAACCTCCGCCACCACCGCTACTGTGGCCACCGCCACCGCCACCACCACCTCCGCCACCACCTGATGACGAATACGTGTTATCGATATATTTAAGGTTAATCTTTACATTGCACTGGTCTGCCATTCTTCCGTCATTCGAAGATGCTGAAATAACGGCATTGGTTGTGGATATATATTTTGAACCATTTTCGTAATATGGATTCCTAATGGCATTCTTAATGAATGCGGATGCTTCATTGTTAAATGTCGTGGCATCTGTCTTTGATGGTGTTACAAATTTAATATTTCCATCCTGGTCTACAGTAAGTAATGAGCCATCTGATGTCGTGAATACAATTCCCTTTTCATTTTCATCTGCTGAGTTAATGACTGCTGAAACAGCTGTCCCTAAATCACCACTGAACGTATAGGTTGGGTTTGAACGATTTCCTGTAGCAGTCAGGGTCACATTCATTTCTTTTATATTCTCGCTCATTTCAACATCTTCATATTTGAAGTTGACTAGTACATTGCAGCTATCCTTTATTGTGCCTTCTTTATTGGCTACATTGATTGCAACCCTCTTCTGTCCGGCATACTTGCCTTCTGATACAATCTGGCTCATCCAGCCTGCATTTATGATTGGTTCAATGTTTCCAGCATCATCGACTTTTACGATGGATGCGTCTTCGCTGGTCCAGTATGGATTATTATCTAATCCAGGTTCTACATATACTTTTGCATTCAGCTTACGGATATCGTTTCCGCTCCAAAATACGCTTGGATTATTGGTCCTTGATGTCTGCGTCAATACAATATCATATACCTGCTCATTCTTATCTACAATCGCCTGATCATATCTGAAATTAACCGTAATCTGGCAAGTATCAGCAGTTGCTCCTGTTACTGGATGGGATGCCGTAATTGTAGCCGTTTTTGTACCACTGTGAGCTGTATCTCCATAAACCTGTGCATTCTCAATCATTTCTTTCATCCATGTTTCTTTATTAATGGATACATTTCCATCTGCATCAACCGTCACAATGCTTTCATCAGATGATGACCATTTAGGAGTAACATCCTTACCACTCTCATCGTAGATATGAGCCGTTAGTTTGATTGATGAGTCTCCTGTCCAGTGTGATTTCGATGAGTTGGTCTGGCTATCTTGTGTATATACCACATCAAATGTTTCTGAATCAGACTCAATCACAGCTTTATCATATCTAAAGTTTATAGTTACTTTATAACTATCAGTTGTTACTTTTCCATCAATTTCTTTCTTTGCGGTTACGATTCCACTTACACTACCTTTTGTCAGGTTAGCGCTAATGATGTCTTCCCAATTTCCTTTAATCGGTACCAGGTAACCATTTCCATCAACCTTTGCATAGTTTACAATTTCACCTGATAATTCATAGCTTGCGTCATTTTCTTTTACGCCGTCTGCAGAGTATGTAGTATTATTCAGTTTTACAATACCATAAGACCATTTACGTGTTTCAGGGTTATTAACTGAGTAATTACCTTGTGTTGCAACCACGTCTAAGGTAATCATTCTGTCTTTTACGGAGGCTTTCTTGACATCGTATGTCTCTGATGCCGTATCAGGTGTAACTACATCCGGTGAAGCGGTATATCCTGCTGGCAATTCTGTAATTGTATTTGCAGACATATCGGTTCCTTCATAGCGGAAGTCTACAGTTACTGGGATTTCCTGTACAGATGAACCATTTGCAGTTTTTGCTTTTACTACAAGTTTTTGTGTTCCCTTATTTCCAGATGCCCTGTTATTAATGATTTCTTTAATCCAGTTTGCATCTTTGTTTACATTTACGTATTTACTGTTAGTTACGCTTCTAAACATTGAATCGTTGATTGATATGATTCCACTGCTGATCTTATCGCCATTTTCATCGTAAATAGTAAATTGTGGCGTTTCATCTGTTCCTGTTGCTGTTGCCTCAATCAATTGGCCGTCTGTTCCATACCATGTCTGTTTTTCAACAATATCTGTGTCAGCAAGACTTGTTGCAGTATCTTTTGTCAGAACTGTCTCAAATTTAATTGAATCTGTTGTTTCTGCATCAACTGCCTGCGCAACAAATGTAACATTGATGTCTTTATAGGCTACTAAATCACCATTTCGGTTTGATGTTGCAATGATTCTTACTGGTACTGTAGTACCATCAAGCCTTCCACTTGAAATCAGGCTCTGAATCCATGGTGAATATCCCAAATCATTCTGGTCTTTTGTATCACCAAATCCTCTTACAGTTATCTGGCCTGTTTGTGGATCAATGCTTAGTACATCGTTCACATCCAAGTTTGAGCCATCTCCTGCTTTTGGATTTGCTAATGACCAAGTGACAGAATCATCATATGGTTGATAATCCGGATTGGTATTGTCTTTCTCAGGTGTTACAGTAGCAGTCAGTTTTTGTCCAAGACCATTTGTAAGCGGCGTGGCGCTGACATCATTTGTTCTGGTAATAACCCGGCTGGTAATCTCGGAATTTCTATCTCCTTTGAATGTGTAGTTGATCTTGTAGCCACCAACATTACTCTCATTATCAATCTTGACTGCTTCAGGCATGATTTCCGTATTATCTACAGTCTTAAAATTAACTACTACCTTACAAGTGTCTGTTACTGAATTGGTGTTGTCATCATGAGCTGTTACCTTTACATATTTTTCATAACTGGTTGTTGTGTCAGGTACTTTCCGTAATTCATTTGTGTAAATCCTATCCTGGTCCGAAACAATTGGAGCAATGGTCGCGTTATCGCAGCTTGTGGATGTGATTCCCTTTAAAGTCACAGAAGCATTATAATATGCCTTATCTCCAGTTCCTGTTACAGCCACATTGATAGTACCATCATCTGTCGTATTTTCATCATTTTCTACAGCTTCGTTTTTACTATCTTCAAATGATTCTCCTGATTTTGGTGTTGTTAAATACCACTTAACCTTATTGTTATTGAAATAATCAGGGTCAAAGGTTGCTGTTAATGCTGATACAGCATTTGTATTGCTATCTGCCGTTTCACCATTAATGGAGTACTGAACAGTTGGATTTTTTCTATCTCCATATAATGTTCTTACTACATTATATGTTATTGCATTTTTGTCCATTGCAACACTATTGACAGATACCCGTGTATTATCTTTGATATTAAAGTTGATATCAATATCAAGTGTTCCTACTGGAGGATCTGTTGGGTCAATACCGTCACCGCTCTGTGCTGTACCGGTAATGAGTGCATGGTAATTGTATGGACTATTTGTTGTAATTGAGTTCTTATTACCTTCTGCTCTTTGCTGTTCCCTTAATTCATCAGCTTTTTTCTTCATTTCTGAGTCAGCAATATTAAGCGTGAATTTAGCCTTTTTATCTGCTGCTAACCCATTTGCACCAACTGCATTGTTAACGATTTTTGTGTTAGCCGTGTTATCAGTTGACCAAATAAGGTTAAACATATCATTCGTCTGGTCATTGATGAGCGAATCAATATAGAAATAAGGATTGCTTCCATCCGTCTTTAAAACAATATTTTCCCATCTATTTCCATTACCATCCGTAATAACACTACCGTTTTCATCTTTAGCTGTTGCTAGCCACTTAATGGTTGGATTATCCCTGTCGCCACTTCTTTCCTGTGTGATTTCAAATGTAACGTGAGAAGGATTTAAAGTAACTGCTTTTGCTGCAGCCTTATATTTAGCTCCAATAACCGTATCTGATTCTGGCATTGTTAACCAGTATCCGCCATCATTGTAGAGTCCCTCTAATTCTTCATTTACATATCCAAATTCACCATATGTATTGTATGAATAATATGGGTTTGGTGTTTCATCTGGATCCAAACGGAATTGCACATTACCATTTGACTGGTTTTTAAATGAAACATATACCATGTCTCCAGCCTGATATGCACCAAGGTTATCTGCCGTCACAACCGGCTTATAACTGCCCTGTATTTGAGCTGTCACTTTTGCGGCTACGGTTCCATTAACCCTTGGTTCATTGATTGTCAAAAGATATCCTCTGACTGGATTACCCTGGTCATCCGCAGTATAATGGTTAATCACGAAATTATCCTTATTATTTCCCTCTTTCATGATATTAAGGATTCCGTCTTCAAGCACATCATAGAAATAGTCTGTAGATGGGCTCGTATTTGAACCAGTGATAAGCGTATATTTCTTGTCAGATTTATGCCAATAGCCAATGTGTGCGTCAAGGCCATAATTGGTGTCATCCTGTAATTTTGAACCGCAAATTCCAGTATTGGCCTTAGATTCGTTATCTGCAAACAAATATGCTATATTACCGTTTTCGCCATATGTGAATCCGGCATTGTTGACACGTGTTCCGATAAAGCAGGCAGAATAATTATTGGTTGAAGAAGGACGGTTTACTGTTCCTGAGAATCTGGCAACCTTAATCTGTCCACCATCATATCCGCCTACAATACCACCATTTGCATATGCCGCTGAATCACCAATTTCACCTTTTTCCATTTCAGCATTATAGATATCAGAGTTTTTCAGTATACCGACAATACCACCAGAATAGGTTAGACTGTTTCCATAAATGTGATTACCAGCACCCGAATTCGTGCTTACATAAACATCTGCGATTGTTGTATTTTTAGCATATCCTGCGATTCCGCCTACCGCTCCATACTGTCCATCATTTTTAATGCTGTATACACCTACGTCTTCAGCATTACAATCTTCAATGACTGATTTTCTAACGCCAGCTGAAGTTGAGGATGATTCAATATATCCGACGATACCACCTACGTTTCGTGTTCCTTTTACATGCCCTCTTACGGTACAGTTCTTAATCGTGGCATCGGTTGCCTTACCAGCTAAGATACCTGTATTTGTAGTTCCTTCAATTGTATTGCCTTCTGTCTCAATCAGTAAGTTTTCTACGGATGATCCAGCTCCAAGATAACCAAAGAAGCCTACATTTTCCTGTGCCTTAATCTGGCTGGAAATTTGTCCTGTAATACCTAATGTGCTGTTGGTCTCAACACCAAAGTTGATGATTTCAGCTCCATCCTCTGCAGATAAATGTCCCTTGAAAGCCACATAGTTTCCGCCTGCATTTAGCGGGAAACCAACTGGAATCCAGGAGCCATTTAAATCGTAGGTACCTGCTTCAATACGATAGTACTTGCTGGAACTATCCTGTCCTTGTGCAACATAGGAAGCAAAACCTCTTAAATCATCAACGCTATTTAAGATATATGGGCTTTCCTGTGTACCATTTCCATCTGTTAGGAAATCAGCATTATCTCCATATCCATCAGGCCACATATTGCCAATTGCACTAAGTAATGAAATATTCTTACTGTTGGCAATATAATTCAATAAAGCCATTGCTGAATCAAAATCAGAATTCTTTACATATTCCAGGACATGTTCATAATTGAATTCCATTGATTCGCCATCATCTTTTACAAGGTAATCCATGAACCAGTCCATGAATTCATCTGATTCCATATCAAATGCAGGGTATGCTTTTTGCGCATCCGAAGAAGTGGCCACTTTAATGGTCACAGTATCATACCAATCTGAAAGTTCCTCTTCTGTTGCCTTAAGAATCCATGTCCAGAATTCATCTGTTGCAAATTCAGGATATTCGTCTCTTGCATCCGCTTCTAATGCATCCTCTACGACTTCATCTTCTTTTATCTCTTCTTCCGTCGTTTCCTTTGTGTCTTCATCCTCAAAAGAGAAGTCCTCATCAGATAAATCCTTTTCCTCCTCTTCTTCGGGAGTTGCATTTGATGAAGTTGCTATTTTAATTGTTGCCTCTTTATTGTCGTTACCATTGTTGTCGTTATTATTGTTTTTGCTGTCTGACTCTAACCCTGGTGTAGCATCAGCTTTATCGACATCTAATTCCAGACTCGCATCACTTTGCAGAGGTGATGCAATTGATGTCAAAGCCATACTAGAGCTAAGAGCTACGACTAAACAGCCATTAATTCTCTTTTTCTTTTTCACTTTGTGCCTCCTGATTAAATAATTAATTGGAATCAACTACAAACATCAGCTCATGATGTTTCGTATTTCATCATTTTTATTATGTAATAAATTTTATTTTAGGTTCCATTTTAAAGGATATTTTTCAAAAAATTGGATTTATCTAAAATTCATCACAAGTCATCTAACTTATTATGAAGGATAAATATAAAATATTTTCTTATTTTCTTACAAAAAGAAAAAGAACCCTTAAAAAGGGTCCTTCTAATCATTTTGTATCATGGAAAACATAGGCCTTATACCTGTATCACTATAATCATTACCTTCTGTATCTGATACAGCTTTTGGTTTAATCGTACCATCTTCCAAATCAACAACATATATTTTATCATCTGTATCATATTCAGGTGTCCTTAACCAATAAGAAGAACAAAATGAATTCATCTGTGTTTCAGGATTTTCTGAATCACTGCCATTAAATTTCCACAGATAGTCTTTAAGTAAGATTGCTTCATAGACGGATGGAATAAATAGTTTTGATTCCATATACTGTGTTGTCATGTTGTGCTTTTTCAGTAAGTTTTCATTTAAATTTGAAAATCCATTTTTTTGTGTTTGCCCACTATATGATTCGTCCACACCTATATTTACAGAGGTTGTATCAAATAATGTATCTGTAGCATGTTCATCTAACCATGCTTTGATATTGGAATACTTATAGTTGTTATTAGTTCCAAAGAATAAGGTTTCAATATTTTCAGTTGATTCATCATTCACTATATCTGCCTTGATGATTTCATCACATAAGAACAAGGCCATTTTCTTTGAAGTGTTGGTCTTATCTTTATATGATTCACTCACACATCGGAACAGATATATTTTTCCATTGATTTCTCGTTCCTGGACATCTCCAAGTTTCCATATATAAGTTGGTTTTTCTGTTGTTTCTGGTTTATCTAACAATATAGCTGGTCTTGCAGCATAATTATTTGCTTCAGTTACTGGAATTTCCGTGCCATCAGATAATATGATATCAGAACCATTTGTTGTTTTTGTTAAATAGGTTCCAGATGGGAACAAATATTTATTTTCAGCTTCCGATTCGTACTTCTCAATTTCTTCTTTTGTTAATATTGTGATTCGGTCACCGCCCATTGATTGTAAGGAACCTTTTGCATCTGTTAGTCCGTCTGCAAAAGCATCGTTTAAGAAATTCCTAAGTGCTGAATTTTCAAATGCCACTTGACTATTAAATGAATATTCTCCATATATGGATGAATCAATATCATCTTCACACATATACAACATCTTACCGGTTCCTTGGTAATCATCATCTATACAAACAAAACGATATTGATGGGTTCCAAGGCCTAATGCTCCAGAATTGAATTCAACAATGATTTCATCACCTAATATCTGTGTAAAAGCTCTTAGTCCACACACATCGCAGATGGAATCATGATTCAAATCTTTATGGCCAAGTGCTGGAATAATAGTCGAGACTTCTTTGCCACATTTCTCACACCTAAGTGTTTCACTTCCGTTTACTAAGCAGCTGCCATTTACAACCTTAACTTTTTCCCAATTATGTTCACAATCATTTTCCTGCCAGGTCCTGGATATATGAATTTCAGATACATAGTATGTTTTTCCGTCAATTTCAAAGGTATCCACTACCTCATTACTATAGTTGCCCAGGTCATATTTTATCATTAATGTACCTGGATTAATTGTTTTTGTATCATAATCTTCTCCAATGACATAGAATTTCTTTTCTTTTGAATCCGTGATTTTAGATACCATGTTCTCGAAAAGTGTTAAAGCATCCGAACTGTTTGTCACAATCATGTCTAGTTTTGGATTTTCAAATGTTTTATGATATGTTATTGTATTTTCATTATTATTGAATGAAAGTGTGTCGATATCCAGTATTTTGGGAGATACCTCATCAGCTTCCCAGATATTACCTTCCACATCAGTAAATGTATCTGGATAATATACAGGCAGATGTGTAATAGATTCATCTGATTCTGATGAAACATAACCAGAATAGTTTTCAAATAAATCATTTCCATCCTCGTCCTGGAAATAAACGGTATATGGAGTCTTCCTGTTTTCATGTGATGAACCAGAAGCAAATCTCTCATAGTTCACAGTTTTTACGATACCATTCTGTACTAATTCAAAGCCACTTATTGCTTCAGATGGAGCTATGTAATTTGGAATATCCGGAACCGGAATTTTAATATGTGCATCTTTTGTTCCTACGCCAACCATGACACCGATATCGTTCCATGAGTTTTTTTCTCTATAAATAATGGTGTAGGTTAGTGGAGTCATTTTAAAGAATTCATCTCTAGCCATCTGGGCTTTTGTTTTCCAGGTATCCAGTTTCGTTTCTGATGATTCACCTTTTTGATATTCAATCATTATTTTGTGATATAATGTTCCTTGCTGGACTTCATTATATGGTGATGCTTTCTTCGCCCTGTAAATTTCGCCATCCAATTCAATCGTATTTGGATAGTCAATGATAACGCTTGTATTTTTCATGGAAAAACCACTTACTGATGGTAATAACTGATTTCCCATTTCGTCTACAAATAACGCGGTCCATTCATTTCCATCGTACTTTCCTGTGATAGGATTTTTCTCAGGTCCGGGAAAAGCTGTTCTTTGATAGATTACTTCAATGTCGTTTTCATCTTCATCATCGGAAATTACCAGCTTGTTAACAGAAGGATCCTTAATGCCATATTCAGATGTTGCAAAATTATTCCTGTATGAGACTTTTTCTCCTGCCTTTCCATAGCCGGTGGTTATTCCAAGAATCGCACCCGTATCCTCTGCGATGTATTTGATGGAATATGCATATATTCCATCCTCCACAGCTGGAGGCTCTTCCTGATTTAGATATTCAATCGTAAATGTGTTGTAATCCGTATCAATCACTTCAAACATTCTTGGGCTTTTTTCAATAGATTCCCATAATGAGCCATCTGCTAATCTGATTGTTTCGTAAAAATAAATTGGAATGGTATCTCCTACCATGGCAGTTCCTGTTACATCATTCAGTATATGGTTTGTATGGTCGTTTGCATCTACATACTCAACAGTAAATGTTACTTCATTTTGTTCTGGTTTATAGTCTGATTCCTTCTTGTAATAAATTGATAGTTCGTTATTTTCCGTAACTGCGCTGATTTTTACTGTTTCTGGAGGATTCCCTAACTGCTCATAACCATCCAGTTGAGTTCCTGTCAGTTCAATTTCTTCTCCAATTCCGCCTTTGTAAACGAGTGTCCCTATTTTTGTCTTTGTTGTGATATCAATCTGGTAAACAGTAAATGTATAATTCTCTATTACCGAATCCTTTGTATAATAAACTTCGAATTCCATTCCGTCTTCATCAATAGAAAACGAATATTCTTCGCAGATAGTATAGCCTTCAATCGGGTAATCGACTTTGATTATATCTCCAGCATCTGTCATATCGGTATATGACCCTATTTTATCTCCACTCTCAAAATCAAAGCAGTTTACTGTATATGAATAATGTTCTTTCTCTGGTTCTGAAGGTGTGGCAACTCCTATCTCCTCTTTTTTATCGTAATAGATAATTATGGTCATTCCATCTTCCTCAATATGATATGTCTTTTCCTGGCCCTTACATAGTTCATATTCCGCAAATTCAGGAAAATCAATTGTTATACTTGTATCTGCTTTAACATTTCCTGTTTTTTCACCTAGTATATCATCCGTTTCCATATCTACATATTGTATCGTAAAAGAATATTCAATATCGGCATCTGCAATCCTGTCATAGTAGATATTAATGACCTTGTTATTTTTATCTAGTTCAAACGAATCCATTTGGTCTACACTTTGTTCATATCCATCAATGTTAAGGAACTCTATTTCAATAGTATCTCCTCTTTTTCCCTTATAGGAACCACTCTCTAGGATTTCTCCCGTTTCTGAATCGCGATGATTGATGACATATGAAAAATACTCATCTTCTGGCATTTCTATATTCTCTTCATAATATAAATCAAAAACCATCTTATCTTCTGTTAATACAACAGATATTGACTGTCCAGGAACCAATTCATATCTGTCAAAAGTATATGAGAGATTGACTGATTCATTCTTTTCGCCATTGAGCTTATATTCAGCCAATAATTTGCCCGTTTCATTATCAAAACATCTTACTGTGTATGTACATGATATGGTTTTATCTGTCTCATCATCTTTATCATTGCTTGAACTAGAGCCGGAATTGGAATGGCTTCCACCACCACCTCCGCCGCCTCCGCCGCCTCCAGAACTTCCACCACCAGACGTACCTGATCTCACAGTACTCCCAGTATTATTGGAGCCTCCTGGCCCAAGTTTTGTGCTTATTCCTTTTCCTTGCACATATACAACGGTCCCGTTTTCAACCCATGTACCACTTTCATTTACAAAATGCCCATCTGGTGTCATTGTATTAGATACCATTTTCCCTTCCGTATCGAAGTAATAACAATATCCATCAATCCATTGCCAACCAGTTAAAACCTTGCCATAACTTCCATCATGCAGTGAATTAAAGAAATACCATGTATTATTAATTAGTTTCCAGCCTGCAGCCATGGAACCAATCGGATCTCCTACATTCGGATTTAAATAGTACATATTTCCATCAGTATCACGATACCAACCTGTCATCATATTGGCATTTTCATCAAGATAATACCATCTTCCATCAACATCCTGTACCCACTTTGACTTTGCATTTGTCCCATCATCATATTCCCATTGCCAATTCATATCAGCGTTCTGTTGCCAGCCAGCAGCAAGCGTCTGCATGGTTAATGAGCTGATTAATGCTGCTGATAAACACAATGTTGACATTTTTTTGATTTTTTTCACCTGTTACCTCCTTTATGTATTAAAAACATATTTTTAATAAGCCTATATATCAGTTCTTTATTATTATGTTTTTTCTATGCATTAGTTTAGAAAAACATTTGTAAACATCCTTGTAAATTAACTGCTAAAGGTTAAATGTCACTTTATCATCCATTCATCTTAGTTTACCTTAATAATTTTTTTAGTTGAGAAATCAATGTAAAATACAATCTGCTTATCACCTTTAAAATAGCATAGTGTTGTAGACTCACTTAGATGGTCACAAAGGTCCAATGCAATACTTATGATTCCATTTGGACTAGCTGTTTTATAAATAATTGGTTCAAATACATATGGGCCTTTATAATCTCCGATTACATATTTTTCATTAGCTTCACAATAAAACATCCTAGCCTTTGTAACACCATCTCTTCCACCTTTTGTCAGTTCTATAGTTATTTCATCTGGCAACAGATTTTCTATCAAATTAACAGCCAGGCTCTCATTTATACCAACTCCACATATTTGGTCCCTAAATAGTTTCATTTTATTGTTTGTTTCTTTATTTATATTAACCTTTCCCATATTCGAATTCCTTTCTTATGATTAATCTTATCCTTCAGCTTTTATTATGAAAGAAAAACAAAAAAGAGTCCGAAGACTCTTTATAATATTTTATTTGCAATGGGATATCCTGTTTTAAGTTTCACTATATTATTGTATAAAACTTGTAATTTGCATGAATGAAGCCATACATCCAAATGATAATGTCCGCAGAACCACATTTCAAATTCAGTCTTTTGATAAATCTCATTGAGAAACTTTTCTGTTAGGCAATCCATTTTTAACATTGGCTGTAATTTACATAATTCGTTTCTCATAATCGATTCTGGAGCTGCATGAGTAATAATATAATCCACTTTATTTCCTGTCTTCTCCAGATTAGCCAATGCTTCATCCATTTCATTATAGGAAGGTTCTTCTTCTGGCCACCAGCTTACATAAGGGATTCTTCTTGTTTTATCAATGCTTAAGCCGCCTCCAAACGTAAAAAATTTCTTTCCATCAATATCAAAGATTTGTCCGCGCATCAAATGAATTAAATTAGGTCGAATCATATGAACTTTGCCACCATGCCATTCAGTGACAGGATATTTATTTAAGGCATCGAAGTTTTCATGGTTTCCGTCCACAAAGAGAATTGTATATTTTTTCTCTTCGTAAAATTCCAATCGTATATCATCTCTCTCATCACCAAACCATATACCTCCAAAATCACCACATATGATCATATAATCATCACGAGTGAGGATTTTTCCATCAGGAAAAGAACCAGGGAACAGTTTAGAAATATCAATTTGACCATGTGTATCTCCAGTTACATATATCATTTATTTTCTCTCCTTTTATTTCTTTCTTATTAATATTATGTAGTATCTGATTTAGGTAATAAAATAAGCACTCCTAAGAGTACCTATTTTATTACTTTTTAAATGTACCTGTACTATCCCAGGTTCCTGGCCAATCGGATTTATTAGCAGTACATGTATAAAACATTTTTGTAAAAGATGTCACAGTTGCGTTGTTGAAATCCGCACCATATATTATGGTTTCTAATGCTTTACAGGCATTAAACATGTAAGCCATTGTCGTTACCTTACTCGTATTAAATGAACTTAAATCCAATGATTTTAGCGCACTACAACCGCTAAAAAGATAACTCATATTAGTGACATTTTCAGTATTCCATTCACCAAACTCAATTGTCTGCAATTTTGAACAGTTATAAAAGAATTGATAAAGTGTTGTGACGTTTGAGGCATCTATGTTTTTCAAACTGATACTGGTCAACGATGAACGGCCATAAAACATACAACTACTGTTTTCATTCAGTATCATTGTTCCTGTTATTGAATACCAGTATTGCGTTTTGCTTGCGGTGTCATACCACGTCACGATTGAAGAATCACTACATTCTGAAATATCCTTTACACTTATACTAGGATCTGGTGCCTCAATTTGAATTCAATTAAAAAAAGGGTATTTAACCCTTTTTTATACAGTAAATTCAATCCTATCCACATCATAATCCTTAATCAATTCCAGCATATCATCATGGTTAACACAGCTAAGGATAATCGTATCATATAAATCTTTGATTTCCTTTTTTGTTACGAAATCGAGCAGCTTCTTAAAAGAGTTCTCATCCAGATGATCTGTATCATCCAAAATCAGGATGCGTGAATTGCAGAAGCTGTTAATCAGGTCTGTCAGGATTAACTCAGCAAAAATTCGTTCGCCATTTGATAAATTACTAAATGGCAGGAATTCTGCTTCATCTTTTGGTTTGAAAAGTACCTGCAGTCCATCCTCAGGTATGAATTTTGTCTCAAACCCAGTTTTTAAAAGTTCAGCACGTTCATTACAAGAAATTTCTAAAAATTCAGCAATGGATTCGATGAAAGCCTGAATCACAGGGCCTTTTGGTTCCAATGCCTTCACCAATAACTCATATATTGTACAAAGACGCTTTAACCTTTTGGATTCCTTATATTCAGCTTCTCCATCATAATATCTGCGTAATAGGTCTAGTTTTTCCTGTAGGTCAACCTTTTCTTCCGTATAATCCTTTTTCTTTTCAAACTTTTCCGGCTTTTCTGGCAATACAATCAGATGCGCAATAATACTATCCAGTTCCTTTTTAAGTAATATCTTCTTATTATAGTTCTCACGATTCTTTAAATACTTTTCACAGGATTCTGCTAATTTTTGCTTTTTATCCTTATACTCCGCTATTAGTGCCTTTGTTGTAATCACGGATTCCTCATTCATATAAATGGATTCTTCCAGGTCATCCTTTACGTCTGTTTTATCCGTTCGACAAACTAATTTACCACTGATTGGGCAGATAGGTTTATTTAGTTGCTCGATTGTCCGCTTGCAGCGTTCAATATTATCATTCAGTGTTTGCAATACTTTTTCTTGTTCCATGATTTTCTTGTTAAGAGATTCTATTTCAGCACACTCTTCCTTGTATTTCGCTTCATTTGGAAGGGTTGCTGAGTTACTCTCAATCTGGAACTTTAATCTTGCAATTCTTTTATCCTGTTCGTTTTTATTTTCAACGGCTTTGTTATAGTTTTTTACTGCCTGTTCATAAGCTTCAACATTTTTTTCTACACCGATGATTTCCTCCAGTTTTTTCCGGAGATCTGTTTCTGAATACTCCGGTTTTACAATTTCCAGAAAATCTTTCGATCTTGATACCGCTGTTTTATACATGGCTGATGCTTCAGTCCGTTTTGCACGGGCTTCATTATATGCTTTATTGATATCCTGTAAGGTAATTACCTTACTTGGAAAAAGATGCTTGATTTCTGCAATTACATCCGCTGGCAGTTCTTTTTCTTCCTTTTCACCTACCATCATTACAGCTTTCTTTTCTTTTGTATCCAGGTTCTTAAAAATTTCAATCAGCTCTTCCATGGTTTTTTTCTCTTCTGAATCATCCAGAAAGATATTTCCGAATTCTGATGGTTTCAGTTTTGTAAGAGCTTCAGATGATGTAGCAAGCTTCATGATTTTATTTCCAACACTGGAGTGTTCTGTAATGTATTCCTCAGAAGCACCGACACCAACTTTCCTGCCAACAATCCTTACACTCTTCTTATTTGGCCTCACAAGTTCCCTTTCGATGCATAATTCTTCGCCGCAATCCAGTATCACTGATGCCGACTTTGCTCCATTACGGATAGGACTTGTTGGTAATTCACCAGTCAGGCCATACCGAAGGGCCTGAATGAGTGACGTCTTTCCTGCTCCTACCGGCCCGTTAATTACTGTCACCGTATTGTTGAAACGATGATTCATTTCCTCAATTCCCTTAAAATTTTTGATATTAATTCCATCAATTTTCATTATAATTGTCTCCTTTATATCGTTTATTCATTTATAATATGTATCGAAAATAAAAGAAATAAAAAAGCCGTTTATACGGCTTTAGTTTTTGATGCTGCTTTTCTATTTTCATCATTAATTCTTTGGGCTATTTTCAATTGCTCTGGATAAGTAAGTGTCTCAAATAATGTTTTCTGTTGTAACATTGTATTAATCATTGTATACCACTCATCCTCTGATAACGACATGGAGATGTATTTTTTATCAACTGCTTTGCTCATTACAATTTCATTTCCGCCTTTGCTCCTATCAACAGGCGCAAAACAATTGTTGACAGTAATCACAAATGGTAAACCTCGGCTTCCATCATATGATACGGAAACATCATAAATAGTATACCGTCCTTCTGCATCCAATGGTTTAATGTTTTTAGGAGGGCAGGAATAAATTTCAACGACTGGGAGTTCATCTGTATTAACAGATGCACCTGCAGCTTCGGCCACAAGTTTTCCATCTTCTTTTAATTTCATGGCTTCATCAATCGCATCAATTTGTGTTTTATTTTTGGGATACTTCTCAAGATTTTCCATTAGCCACTTTTTATGTTTTTCTAATTTCTCGGCTCCTGATGGTTCGTTCATTAATACTTCAGCTGGTGTTTTTCCCTTTAATGTTCCGGATGGAATTTTAAGAGTATATGCTGCGCTTGATGGTATTTCGACTGTTTTTCCAGGTGTTTTTACTGGCTTTAATTTATTAGTTAAGGCCTCTTCCATTACCATGCTTGTCTTCTTATGAATATATGGTATTTCCTTAGCCGGAATATTGAATGTCACAAAATTCCTTGTGCTTCCTTCTTTTGTTATAAGGGTTCCTTTAAAAACCGAATAACCTTCATGCATTTCTAGTGGTGCGGCTGGCTCACGATCATCATTCTCTTCCTGCGGTGAAAATAATCTAGCCTCCATACCAAAGGTCCTTGTAATTGTCTTACTTTTATGTACAATGCTGTCAATCTGAAATGGGTATTTTGTTTTCATCTTTATTTATATCTCCTCTATATTAAATTTATAATCCTTTTTCTTTGTTAATCTGAATGGTCTTATTTCTGACCATCTCGGCCAAGCTGGTTCTCTTTTTAGGAGGCTCTGCAATTGCTTCCATATCCAGAACCTTTAAGCCATACGATGTTGTTCCATTAAAGTATGATACATCCAGCGTCCCTATAAGATTCATATTCTTTGGCTGACCAAGCTCGATATATTTCTGGTTTTGGAAAAAAGCATTTGCAAATGTCGAAAGACCAAAAAAACGAACATGTTCATTTTCGGAACCAGAAACTTTATACATGGAATTTTCCTTTGGATATAAATGATAATTTTGTATTAAAAAAATTGGTTCCGGATTTCCTTGTCCATAAGGCCCGTATTTGTCTAATTCCTCAATTGTTGTTTCAATTTCACTCTCATCAATTTCAAGATCATACATTAGTTCTGCTGGTTCAAAGTCATAGTCACCAATGTTTTCCTGCATATGTTCCCTGAATATATCAAGGTTATCTCGTTTGATGCTTAATCCGGCAGCTCCTGGATGTCCTCCATAACCAAGTAAATCATCCTTGCATAAATCCAATAAAGCTTTCAGATTGACCGATTCCACACTTCTTCCACTGCCTTTTAAAACAGTGATGTCTTTATGTGAATCAGTGAATACAATACTTGGTACACCATATTTTTCTGTCAGATGGCCTGCAATGATTCCAATCAATCCTTCATTTATGTCAGGAATGTATACGATTAATGGGACCTCACCAAACATTGTCTCATCTTCAATAATCTGTTCTGCCATTCTATCTGCTGCTCTGACCTGCAACTGCCTTTCTCTGTTAACAGCAATCATATCCTTTGCCATACTTTCAGCAGTTGTTAAGCTTCCATTAAAGCTGATAATTTCCCTTGCCATATCCGCCTCTTTTGGCGCAATTGGAGGACCTAATCGTCCACATGCATTAATCGCAGGGCCAATTGAGTAACCGATATCATCAGCGGTAATTCGTTTGTTGATATAACACTGTTCCAATAACTTGCCCAATCCAGTAGTTCTACTTTTATAGACAAGTAGATTATCCAAACCCTTTTTTACTATTTTTCTATTGTCCTTTTTTAGTTCTACAACATCTGCCACTGTCCCGATAGCTGCAAAACATGATAATCGGTTCAATGCGGATGGATTTTCCTTAAATAGTTCTTCAGCAATCTTATAAGTAAGACCTGCTCCACAGTAATTGACAAAATCAGCCTGACCATCGATTGCATGTGGGTCGATGATAATATCCGCATTTGGAAGAATTTTATTTCCGTCATTATCAATTACCGGCTGATGATGATCGACAATAATTACAAACAAGCCTTTATCTTTTGCTTTCTGAATTGCTTCGATTGCTGCAATTCCATTATCCACTGTAATGAGAATCCCATCATCAATTTCATCAATGATGTTTATATTAAGGCCGTATCCTTCTGTATGTCTTTTTGGAAGACGGATTCGATGCCTGATACCTAATCGATTCAGCATATCATCCCATTCAGACGAACTGGTTACTCCATCGGCATCATAATCTCCAACCACCGTGATAAAGATATCTTTTATTTTAGCATCATTTAAAACATTGATTATTTTATCGATATCTTTTATTCTATATATAGTCTTGTCATCCAATAGTTCTTCTTCAGATACTCCAGGATTGTTTGACATAACTACATCCCTTATGGTTTTAAGTTCTGGGTTTCTTTGTTTCCATTTCATAAAATCTCCTTTCAGATACGGAAAGATATAATTTCTCTCCATACTATCTTTGATTATCATTTATATAATGATGAAAAAAGTTTGTAAATAACAGAAACTTGTAAGGAGCTTATAAAATGAGAAAAAAACTAGAAACTGCTTTGCTATTTATTTTCCTTCTTGTATTTATTATATTATCTATCATCCTTTTTAAGTGGTATTATGAAGGGATAAAAAATAGGACAATGATAAATGAAATAAAAAATACTACGAACCAGATCACCGATTATGAAGTGGAAACCTTTTGTCGTAATGATGACCTTATCAGTTTTAGTACACTTCAAAAGAACCAAGAACGGATTCGACTGTTTTTAGCTTCCCAACCATTGAAGGAACAAAACTCAGATTATGTGGGTTGGATTCATATCCCGGATACAAACATAGATTATCCTGTTCTACAAAACGTGGAGGAGCCAGAATTTTATTTGAAAAGAGATTTTAATAAGAATAAAAACTCACATGGTTCTATTTATCTCGATAGTACCTGTATTATTGGATATTCAAAAAATGATGTGATTTATGGGCATCATATGAAAGATGGGTCTATGTTTGCTGATTTGGATAAATATAAGACGATGGAATACTATCTATCACATAATTTGATAAGGTTTGATACATTGTATAGCATGAATGATTATCAGATAGTCGCTGTCTTAAAAGTCCCTGAAATAGAACTGGAAAAAACCGCCTCTTTTTTACTTCTTGAAACAGAGGAAAAATTCAACTCTTTTAATGATTTTATTTCATCTTATCAATTATATGAGACAGGAATCACCTTTACCTGTGATGATTCTTTCTTGACACTGATTACGTGTGAATATACTTATAAAAATGGCCGTATTCTAGTCATTGCCAAAATGATTCAGGATTAATCCCTACCTCTCTTTTTATCATTTGTACATAGCAAAATCTCATAATATTATAAACACAATGATAAAGGATGGATTTATTATGATTAAAAACTTATGTGATTTGATAGAAGTATATTGTGATAACGGGCATGCCGAGCCAATCGCCTTATATATGAAAGATGGCTCAGATATGAATAAGGACTCCTTTTATGCGTGCCCAAAGTATTACCCTGAAAATCGAACAGAAAATGAAAGAGCATGTAATAACAACCTTACGATTACTGATTATCTTAAAATGGTGGACTATATTGACAAAAAAATTACTGAATCCGAACTAAATGATGAAAAGATGAATTTAACCAATTATAAATTTAAGATTGGTATGGTTCAATATCGAATCATAGAACACTCTGAAAAGAAAATTAAGATTGCAATTCTTAATAAGCGGGCTATAAATAAATAAAAAAAGAAGAGGCCGAAACCTCTTCTTTTTTGTTACATGCTTTTCCTTACCAACCCTAGAATTGCTCTTTCGTTTATGCTATTTTGATTTTATTTTTTTTACGCATTTCTTTAAATAAATCATCTTCCGTCGATACTCCTACTACATCAAAGGTTTTCTTTTTCAATGCCTCCATATCAATGGAATCAACATTTCCGTTTTTTGCACGCCATTCATGCTTTATATCATCATAGAAGAATGTTCCTTGGTCTGTATTTATGTATACCCTTCTCAAATTAACGGAAGGTGAGAAATAGCTGACTGACAATAATTTAGCATCCTGTCTTGGTATGTCCTTTCTTTTCTCTTCCTTTATTTTTTCCTCTTCAATGTAGTTTATCCCATCCTGAATCAGATGTTTGAAAATTTCAATCGTTGCTGTAACATCTCCATCCGCATCATGAAAAAGGATATCTTCTTCACAATGATAATAGCCAGTGACTATCGCCAGCTTATAGCTTGGCTTGTTTTTCCCTGTTTTTTCATCTTTAATCATCACGGATTCAGGCGGGACGATTGTCTTTGCATATTTATATACATCAATGCTTTCTTTCACTTTGAATTCATAACCGTATTCTTCATATAGCTGTTTCATGAAATTGTCATCAAATGCATTATTATTATAACCTGCAATCACATCTGATTCATGTATGAAATTTCTAATTTCTTCGATAGCCACTTCCTCATCCAGGCCTTCCTTCTCCAATAACTCATCTGTTATATGATTAATCTCGGTTATCTTTTTTGGAATGCAGAATGGGCATTTAATAAACAGATTAATTCTGTCTAAAGCCATCCCGTTTTTCATATCATAACGGATGGCAGCAAATTGCAGTATACGATCTTTTTTATAGCTTCTGCCTGTTGTCTCAAGGTCATAAAACACAATTGAAGCTGTGTTCTCAAGAATAGATAGAATTTCTTTTGTTCTACTTGTGTCCTTCCATTTATTATCTGTCATTTTATAATATGGGCGGAGATTTCCGCCCATTCCCTCCTTGTTTTATTCTGCCTTTTTCCGCCTTGCGTACTCTCTGGCATTATCATATTTTGTTGATTGGCTCTTATTTAAGACAAAGTCAAACCATGATGGCATTTCATCCCACATTTCGTCAAGTGTCTTATCTTTATAAGTACCTGTTTTTACCTTCATCGCACCTAACTCTTCCATGCTACAAGAACTAAAATCCTCACCTGGATTTTTGTTTGGTTCTGCCTTTGGTTTTGTATTTTCAGCTGGTTGTTCCTGGTTGTCCGATTCCTCTGGTGGATTCATTCCTGTAAATTCTTTTGTAGTTTCGTTTTCTTGCTCAGCATCATTTTCCTCTTCTGGCAGTACAAGTCCTTCATCTCCTGAAACTTCTGTTGTTGCATATCCAGCGCCTTGGTACATACGAGGCCACTTAAGGTACGTTTTAACAGCAATGTCCATAGCTGACTGTACAGACTTAATTAAAGGGTGCTGTTTTGTAAAGTCATCATCCTTCTCTAAGTGTTCCAGGCTTGTATCATTAAAGCCATAGACTTTTCTGCCATTTATATCAGAGATTTCGCACTTAACAGCACAATATGTTGGCGTAACTGTCAATACTTGGATATCACATTTGACACCTAGTTCTTTTGGCATACGATTATAGATGATATCTTCCAAACACTCATGCATGATACCCTTTCTTCCATTATCTGTGTCATACAATGTTACATCAAATTCAATTCCTTCAATAATCTCACTTTTAATTTTCATATGATTCTCCTTTTTTGTTATTGATATCTATATAATGTAGCAATTATAAAAGGCATAAATAAAAAACCCACATGATGTGGGTTTAACTTTTAATTAGGTAAGACTTCAAAACCAAATGCTGTGTAGCTTGGATTCCCATTATATGGTTTATTCTCACCACAGATAACAACTGCTTTGGCTTTCTTTCCGCCTTTCTCGCCTAAAATGGATTTTGCACGGTCTGCAAGCGGAGAACCTTCATTGTTCCAGCATGTGATGTTTACCCATGTTGGCTCTTCACCCTTCCTATTATCTACCGGCATGGATAGTCTTACAAAACGGCCATCCGGGTCTTCCGTCATCCGGACAACACCCATGAAGATGTTCTTTTCTTTTGAATCGTCTGTCGCTGGAATAATCCAATGTCCTTTATATTTGAATTCATTACCATACAGTTTCCCGTCTTTCTCATACACATCAACCATAATGACAGAATCTTCTTTTACCTTAGCTGCAACAATCCGATCAGCCATCTTAACAGTCTCGTTATTCCAGAAAGAAATTGTAATAACCTGGTCTTCCCGTTTTTCATCGCCCTTGTTCCAGACATAACCTTTTAGTTCCACATCAACAACATTTCCACTGGATGCTGGCTTAACAGATACAACCTCTCCAAGAACAAGCCTACGGTTATCATTGATTTTTGAAATATTTAATTTTAAACTCATATTTATTATCTCCTTCATTATTTCTTTTTTGTGACATCTATAAAATGTAATTTTTATATGTTAAATAACTGTTATTTCGTCATCTTTATCATCAAAATTATATTCTATGACATTTCTTACTGTATTTGAAATCAGTTCCACCACTGACTTGTTTTCAACTTCAATTGTGCTTGACAAAGTCAAGAAAGTCTGAGCTATATCATATGCTGTATAATCAATTTCCGGATTGATTCCTGCAATCAGCTGATCAATCAAAGATTTTTCCCGTTTCTTGCCAATTGCTTTTACAAGACCAATCTTTCTAGAGACATCACGATATAATGAGGTCATCTTCTTTATCCTTGCGGCTTTTGGCATGGATGGCTCTGTGATGTCAATCATCATGAACTTAGCAAGCTTTTCTGGGTAGATACGATATTCCGGGAATATTCTGTCTGCAACAACATCGATTACATCTGACATTTTCAATTCACCTGTATGTATCTGTGTAAATTCATTTTCTACATATGTCAGATTTCCACCTAATCGGAAATATCCTTTTAGTCTTAATGAAGAGTCTCCAATATCCGAAGTCTCAATCATGATGCCAGGTACCATTTCATCTGGTAATTTGTATTCTTCAGCAAAATCGCTTCCGCAATCCGGAAAATCAAGATAGATTCTTGTCACAGAATGGTCAATTAACCAATTATTACATTCTGTCCTCCCAAGGTCTTTCAATGCTTCTGCTGTCACCTTGTCGATGATATCCAAAACGGTCTCCTGAGGAATGACTGTATATTTATCACTCATGACTGCAAATAACTTTGCTTTTTTAGTCTCTGGATCAATCCTCTGGACAGCATATACAGATACCGGTTTTGAAAACTTACTTGCAATGACCAAATCACGTATCAATCCTGGTTCTGAAAAACTCGTGCCACCATGGCGGATCCTGTTTGAGATTGTACCAATCGCTTTCTCTGAAATCGGCATATAAGCACCATTATGTAGCTTTTCATTGATTTTAGCTGGACTTAACTTTTTGTCCGAGAAACAAACCATTAAACCATTTTTCAATGCTTCATCTGTTGTTGTATCATCATAATAAGCACTGATTACACATCGATTTATGGGTAGCTTCTTCAACGAAAATGACGTTTTTGTCTTTCTCCATAAATTTCTTATATTTAATGGAAATGCTACCAATTCAGTTCCTGAATCCGTAATGTTAAGGAAATTAAAATCATCCATATTTACTTCTTCAATTTTCGTCTGTTCTGATAGCTTCCTAATTTCTTCCTTAAAATCATTTATATCTTTTCCTGTCTTATTCCAAATATCATTCAAGAATTCCATTTAATTTCCTCCTAAAATATTATAAAAATCATCGAATATATACTGTTTATCAGTATTCAGGTTCTTCTTTTCAATTGTCTTCCATAAAATCTTTGTTTCCAAATATGATTTTGTAGTAAAAGATTTCCGTATACTGTCGGCAATACGATTCTTATCTTCATTTGTTATTAACTTCTGTTGATACAGTTCCTGAATCAACTCTAATATTTCCTTGTTTTTTCTCACTGAATACATGTTTTAACTCCTTTTATCAAATCCATATTCATTTATATAATGTCAATTATGATATCTGGATAAAAAGAAAAAAGGGATGCATCCCTTTTTCTTTTATAAACAGTATTATTCATCTGATTTTCCAAACAGCTTCTCAAAAATGTCATCACCTTCAGCCTGTTCCATTGTTTCAATTTCTTCAGCACTTCTACAGTTAAGAAGATACTCTGTACAATATGGAACAATTTCCATTGCCTGGTCCGGCCATTCATATTCCTGGCCGCACTCTTCGCAGACAGTCTTTTGCATGAATTCCCTTGTTTGAATCATACCATCAATCAAGACAGAGGAACCTTTCATAAGAAACTTAGCATCACTTTCTGCACCTGTACCTTGGGATTTTACCCATGGAAAATCTGTTTTGATTTCTGGCGGATCTTCTTTTACGCGAAACTTTCGGTTAAGTGCAATTTGATACTGTGTCTGACACAAGCCGTTTGGATGCTTATAAAATTGAGGATCGTTACACACATTGCCTGCGACAATACATTCATTTGATATTTCACATTTTTTGCGTAAAAGTTCAAAGCATTGCTCTTTTGTTAAATTTCTTTCAATTGCAGAAGTATAGATGGGAGTAATGTATAAGAGTACTCCTAATTTTGAGTTCTGGTGCCCACAATGCTTACATGTGGTTGTACGTTTGATATCTTTTGTACTGATTGTGCCTTTTACCTCTACCATGTCGTTTTCATGCCATGTAGACATTTCATAAATTAATTGTTCGTTTTTGGTGAGAATTATAGGACAATCGTATTTAAAGTTACCCATTGTATCATCATCCACGCTCCGTTCGCCTCGAACGGTTGTCAACATACACTGACCTCTTAAAAAGTTACCATTATCATCCGTAATTATCTTTGGATTTTTAGTGACTCTACCATATAAAAATACATAATTGTGTCTTGCCATAATTTTTACCCTCCTTTTAAAAATATGCAATTTGCGTATTCATTTTTCGCTTATTTTTATGGCTCTGTCAAAATAAATATCGCTAATATAATGTAAGATTTATAAGGAATTGGCCATATATAATCAAAAAAAGAGGGAAGTCCCTCTTTTTATGCTGATTTCATTGTAGTAAATGTTTTGTCTTCCAGTATTTCTTCCTTGATGTAAAAATAAGTTTTTCTGAATTCGCTGTTTAACTCATCATAAATTGTTAAAGGATGACCTGATTCACAAATATAATGGCTATGACGTAACTGTTCTAATGTGTTGTTCCACTCTGATATATCTTTGATTGCGATTCTTATATCGTTCAAATCCGGATGGACTACTTTCAAGGAATCAATAACAAAATTTAAATAAACTTCTTTTTCATCTGAATCATCTTCTGCATCATTATTAGTCTCAATCTCTTTTTCATTTACGAATCCTGTAATCCGGACAACCGCGTCTTCTTCTACAAGCTCTCCATATTGTTCATATTGCTTAGTAAAACAGCAGACTTCAATTGTTCCTGTTTTATCTTCCAGATTAAAAAAGGCCATAGGTTTTCCATCGGACTTTCTTGCTGTAAGCCTTAAGTCCTCAATCAAACCCATAATATCAACCTTGTCTCTTGTTTCTTCTAACTCTGATATAGCAATACAACCCAGCTCCTCCGATGTTCTATATTCATCCAATGGATGAGCCGAGACAAAGAATCCTAAGACTTCTTTTTCGGCTTTTACTCTTGCCTTTAAATTTTCCGGTGTATCTACGATTCTTATTACATCAAACTGTTTATTTAGAAGAACTAATGTATCTTCTGCCTTTTTTAATTTCTTTATTAGCTTCGGGTCTTCATTTGTTGACAAATCTTCTTGTATGGATTTCACTTCAGCTTCTTTATCTACAATCTTTTTAACAATGGTTGCTGATGTACTATAGTTGTTCATCAGTGCATGACGGTTTGGATGGAACTCATCCATTGCTCCAGCTTTAATCAGGTTTTCAATGGTTGATTTATCTGCTATTTTTCTACGCAGGAATTCTTTAAATGATACAAAATTGCCATTTTCTGTTCTGTCATGAATGATTTTCATGACAGATGCAATCTTTGTTCCCTTTATGGAGTCGAGTCCGAATAGAATCTTTCCTTCGTAGATTGTAAATCCGATACCTGACATATTGATTTCCGGAGGCATTACTTCAATTCCAATTTCACGGCAATCATTTAGTATAGATGGAATCTTTTTGATTGGTGAACAGTTTAATACCGCACACATATAATCAGCTGGGTAAAAATATTTGATATACGCTGTAATGTATGACAGGACTGCATATGCCGCTGCATGACTCTTATTAAATGCATATTTTGCAAAATCTATCATCTGATCAAAGATTTCATTTGCGATTTCGGCTTTTATTCCTCGATGTACACAGCCTTCAATCTGTCGGTCTGGATCATCATTTCCATATATAAAATCGTTTCTTTCCAGTTCCAACATTTTCATTTTTTTCTTCGACATGAAACGCCTTACATTATCTGCTTGTGATAAGCTATATCCAGCAAGTTTCTGAACGATTTCCATTACCTGTTCCTGGTATACGATTACTCCATATGTTTTTTCCAGGATTGGTTTTAGTTCAGGGCATAAGTATTTAATACGTTCAGGATGGGCCTTTTGTTCTATGTATTTTGGAATGAAATCCATTGGACCTGGACGATAAAGTGATACCAAAGCAATTAAATCCTCCAGACAGGTAGGATTTGCTTCCCGTAACATTCTTTTCATTCCATTTGACTCAAATTGAAATACGGATCCAGTTTTTCCAGATGCAAAGATTCCTTTAAATACTTTGGAATCAAATGGTAGATTTCGGATATCCAGTTCTACTCCAGTTCTTTCCTTAATACTCCGTACTGCCATAGTCACAATTTTTAGATTGTTCAGTCCTAAGAAGTCAAACTTAAGTAGTCCATGGACATCTTCTGCCTGTATCATATCACATTGTACTTTCATGTCTCCAGATTTATCATCTCTCATTAGTGGAATATAGTCACTGATTGGCTTTCCATCTGCAATAATAACACCTGCAGCATGCATTCCATAATTTATAAATGCGCCCTCAACCAGTTTTGCCTGGTCAATTATTTCATTTGCATCCTTCTTATATTGAATTGTTTTTTTATCATCACCCTTTTTTGATGCAAATGCAGCCCGTAATATGTTTTCACATTGAAGTTCTTCCTTTCCAGAAGCGAATGATATTCCTGGTTTTGCCGGAATCATTTTAGCAATTTTATCTGCTAAATCTAAATAATAGTCTTTCGCGTCTTTTTCAATTCCAATGATTCTTGCCACATTACGTACAGCACTTCGTGGTGCCATATATCCTTTTGTCACAATGTTTGCGACTGTTTCAATTCCATACAGTTTTTTGCAGTATTCGACGACTAGATCCCGAATATCTGGCGAAAAGTCGGAATCAACATCAGGCATGGTAACTCTATCTTCATTTAAGAAACGCTCAAACAGTAAATCATACTGTAAAGGATCGATAATATCTGTAATACCAATTAAATATGCTACCAGGCTACCTGCAGCTGAGCCTCTGCCAGCACCAACTACAAAACCGGGAATCTTCTGATGAGATTCAACAAATTCAATCATTGCACGTAATGTCAATGATTTTACATTCTTTGTGAGGTAATTAAGATCCTCATCTGTTAAGTGACCCAATTTGCGTCCGAATTCGAGGAAGTCTTGGACAATCAGGAAATAGTCACAGTAGCCCATTTTTGCTATGACATTTAGTTCATACTCCAAACGGTCTGCATATTTTTTTGTCCAGCCTTTTTTTCCTGGGAATCGGTTAAAAATACTTTCATAAGCAATATCCCTCAATTTACTTTCAGCCGTTTCGCCAGGCTTCAGATTTTGATATTTGGGATAATGTAATCCCTTTTTAAATGTACAGTGGCAGCGTTCACATATATCATATGCGTTTGTGATTGCTTCATCAATTTCAGACTCTGTTAATACCTTTTTAAGGGCTTCTCTTAATTCCGCTTCTGTTTTAATGTATATTTCTCTATCGCCAACCTCAACTGGAACAACTTTTCTCTGCTTTGCCGTTCTTATTGACCGGATGATTTGACGAGCCCTTATACTCTCATTACTCCCATCAGGCATATGAGCATCATTGGCTGCTACGATTTTAATATCCAGCTCTTTTGCTATCTTAGCCAAACTTGTAAAAGAAATTTCTTCAATTGGGATTCCATTTTCATCGTTATATCCATGATATTGGATTTCGATGTAGAAATTGTCATTGCCAAATAAATCCTTGTAATACAAGGCTTCTTCTTTAGTTAGCTGGTATATCTCTGCTGGAGTTGGTTTATGAGACTCTAATTCATTGATTTTATCCTGAATGGAATTGTACTTCTCATGTTCTGCTACTGAATCTTTGATTCTAGCATTGATTGAACTTATATCACGGTTTGTTAATGCAATCTGGACCTTTATTTTTTCCAGCTCTTCCTTTGCTGCTTCTGTTTCTTGCTTCTGACGGTTTAATTCAGCCAGTGCTTCTTCATAGGTCTCTTTTCCTTTTTGTTTTTCAACATCTTTTTCTTTCTTTTTAAATGCCCTTTTAGACACCTTGTTCAGCCTATCACGTTCTATTCTTAGTTCCTCTAAATAGGCCTCCTTCTTTTCTAAGGCTTTTTGATTCTGAATAAACGTAGCAGATGCTGGTTTTTCATAATTCTGCTGTCTTTTCATTAGTTTTTGAATTTCTTTATCAAATTGAAATGGACTTAATAACAAGCCTGCCAAAACGCCTCCAGCACAGGCACTTGTTGCAATGACATGTCCATGATATTTTTTTCCTTTTGCAAAATAACGTTCCAATATTTCCTTATTCATCCTTGGAAAGCCTCTGCTGTCAATCCTCGTATTTGATTCAGTTACAGCTTTTGCGATTCCTTGATATCCTATATCATCAAGTGCCATAAGGATTAAATGAAATCTTTTATATTCTGAATCGTCTTCCTGCATATATGCTTCAACGCCTGGAATAGGCTTGATGCCATATTTTCCAGCGGCAGCTATGAAATCATCAATACCGGTAAGTGTACCATGATCAGTCAACGCAATCGCTTCATATCCGCATTCCTTCGCTCTTTTGCAAAGCGCTTCTACATTCATGGTTGAATCATAACGCGATACCTGACTATGGTTATGTAAACTTCCTTTCATATATTTCTCTCCTTTTAGATTGTTCTCTTTTCTTCGTTACTCATTACATATAATGTTTTAAAAAAAAGGGAAATAAAAAGAGCGAGGATTTCCTCACTCTTTTATATAAACTCTGTTCATTAGCAATATACACAACTATGTTGCTAAAAAATCGATAAACAATGTATCATCATTATGAGAGGTCTCCACTCTTTCTGCGTACCCTCTCTTATTTTCATATTGACTTCATCGCAGAAATTTTTTTGACAAAAGAATCAAAATCATATGTCTTATTCCATTCTAATATGGTAAGGATTTCCTCCAGTTGTTCTGGGCTTAATCTGAATTTCTCAAAATTATTTAATCTGGCACTAAGCTCATGGTAATCATATTCTGGTATGCTTTCCTGCACTTCCTCTGTTATGTTTTTTATCCAACACATGGAACACTCATTACTATAATGTGGTTTTTTTGGTTTTCCTTTTTCTGGATGGCAGTATTTTTCGGAATCTGCAACCCAGTCATATGGACATCCACATTTATATAACATATCTGCCTCTATTTCATCCTTTTTCAACGTCTCAATTAATCGCTGTGCCTGTAATATTTTATCTGGAAGAACCATCAGTGGATCCAAATCCTCGCATGCTTTAATAAAGTCATCCTTTTTCTTTTCTGATATTCTGATTCTTGCCATAGGGTTACCGCCTTTCTTACTCTTTGCAGATTGAACTGATTACAATATTACGGTAATATCTATCTCCATCTGCTGATTCTTTCTTTAGCGTCTGGACTCCTCCTATAGCACATATGCGGTCACCTACTCGGTAATTTTCCATATAATGGCCAATATTTCTTTCGTATAGGAAAGTCTGGATATTATTCACCCTTCCATTAAAGAACGTTCTAATATTAATCGTCAGAACACCTTTGGCAGGCGATGCAATCTTAGATATAGTCCCTTTTAAATAAATTCGATTTTCCGCTTCCACATAGGAACCGCCTTCATAACCGAAGACAGCTAATTCCTTTTCTGCCTCAGCAATTGAGAGTCCGATAATCTTCTGGTCATAGAATTCCTTGCCGCTGTCTTTTGCACGCTTACGTTGTGTTTGTATCATGCCCTCTATACGTACAACATCACCCTCTTTATACATTTCCTTAATGGCATCCTTTTCCGCTCCATAAAATGAAATTTCAGGGTAGTTATAACAGACTTCGCCCTCTTTTGCCACATTTGGCATATTAAGCCTAGGTGTCTTAATCGTAAAATTAGTTGCGATTTCATTTGCAAAAACCCTAACAATAGGTCCTTGAATTATAATTTTGTTTAAATCTTTAACATCTGTTCTTTCCATAATTAAGTTCTCCTTATAATTTTAATTGTTTTACAATAAAAATATGTTAGAAGGAGTTTGAAAAAAGATAAAATAGTAAAGTTAGGGACATTTTTTTTGTTTTTCTTTATTATTTGTTGTCAAAAATCAATCTTTGAATTATTATATATATGTGGTTATCCACAAGCGAATGTGGAGATAATGTTAATAAATTAGATACTAATAAGGAGAATTAGATATGAATCATATGTTGTCAGTAGAAGATACAAAAATCATGCTCAATGGCTTTGATGAAATTCAAGATACAGCCTACTTTATCTTACGAAACAGTGGAGTGTTTATCACACCACAAATCGATGGAATTACAGCAAGAAATATTAAATGCACCGTGGAAAATGGTATCATTCATAACGATGAACTGATAACAGAATTAAAGAGAAGAGGTTTTGATATAAATTTGTTTGGTAAGATTAACGATCAGTACTATTGCGAAAATCCTATCATGTAAATATAAATCTAAGATTGATCTAAAGCAAATGATAAAATCCTTACTTCTTATAAAACGACTCAATATTCATAGAGGAAAAATTACCATATCAAGAAAAACAGTGCGGATAAACTAAAAGGGCCCACACCCTCCATTAGTGTGAGTCCTTTTTATTATCCTAAAATCATTTTAATCTCAATCCTAAAAGAGGCAATGGAATCCATCCATTTCATTAAATATCCGCATTTAATAACTGGTCCATCAGCTTTTCGCCAATCTCTATCGGAACAACACCTAGTGAATTGTTATTAATTGCACGTGCTTCTTTTTTCAGATTGAAGGTTCCATGGATTGTCTTATTTCTTCTTAATTTCCTAATTCCTGAATTATAATATTTTCTTACTTTATCAATTGGTAAGTTTAGGCGCTCAGCAACCTTTTTAAATGACATAGCCTCTTCGCCTGTTAATCCATGTCTTAACGAGACGACCGACGCTTCATCCGTTCCTAAGTCACTTACTGCCTTATGAAGGATTTGCTGTGTTTCGTTTTTAATATATTCATCTTCAGGAGAGTCGAAGCTCCTGCTAATTTTCGAATCCAGGTAATCTACCGTATCATAGTGAACTTCTTTACTACTTTCCATTATTTTTAATGATTGAATGATTGTTTCGGAAGAAATCCCAGTCTCCTGTGCAATATCCTTCACAGTCCAATCTCTTCCATTTCGCTCCAATTCGGACACTGCCTTTTTAACCCTTACGATATTGGCAGAATAATGGGATGTCGTCTTATTGATATTGGAGTTGATATACTCAGTCATTTCATGCAATACATAAATATAAAAATATGTTGTGGGTTTGCTTTTCTTTGCATCATAGGAGTCAATCCCTTTTAATATTCCGAGGATTCCTTCTTGGTAAAGATCCTTCGTATATTTTTTGAACGTTGAAAAGCGGTTTTCAATTATATAGTAGATGAACATATCTAATTTTATAATCATTTCTTCTTTGGCATCCAGGGTCATCTGCATACCGCGATTGTATTCTTTTACAGCTTCCAGATATATATCTTCGATATTTTTATCTTCGATTTTCTCTGGACGGATGATGATATTAGGCAGCTTCTTATTCTCATCCATGTTTAAAACACTCCGGATAATCGCTTCTGCTTTCTTCGCAATTCCCTTGCCTGTATTATATTTATCCATGATTTCTTCTGGTGTTTTAGCCATGGCCTTTGGAGCTGATTCTGCCAGGTTTACCCGCTCAATTTCTTCTGGAACATCATCTTCAGCTTCAATTAAATCTTCATCGACTAAAAAATCTATATCTTTCTTACTATTTTTCATACGCATACCTCACTTATCTTTATTAAATAAAATAGGAAAGCACTTCTTTATTACTTGTTAGGGCTTCTTGAATATAGTCTAATAACCATGAGGCCACTTCTGGGCTCTCAATTTTAACACCACTCATTTGGACCCAATGGTTAAAAAAATCCATTGGTTGAGTATCTAATGGTGGTGATTCCTGCACAATGATTTCCGAAATATTATGTATTAGCTCTTCTCTTTTCACCAAAAATCCCTCCCAAAATAATACACATAATATTATAATCGCTTTTTTCTATTTGTTAACCAGTAATAAGTGGGATAGGCTTATTATATTCCAGAACATATGTTCGTGTCAATAGTCTATTTGAATTTATATGTCTGCAATCAGTGTAGTAAGTTTTCCTTTATCCCATTTTGCTGATACCTTATAGGTACCTATCTCTGTTACCCTAGTATGGGATGATTTTTCGATTTTGTACAAATTATTTTTTTTATTTTCTAAACACACCATTATATTGACATAACCATCTTCACCATTCTGTGATGCAAGTGGAAAAACGTGAATGATATCTTCTTTTATCATTCTAATATCATGACCACAATTATATGGCATTTCAGGTCGAATGGTTTTTATTTTCTTTACAATATTATAGCCACTATTATTTTGTGGATACAATATTGTTTGAAAATTCCCATTAACCCAACTCCCTCTTATAATTAACGATTCAGAATTAATTTTTACCTGCACAGATGGCCGATTTATATCATCTGATACATATGGTATTATTTCATTACCGCATTTAGCTAAAACCATGATTTGAGTCATAAAACAATCTTCAAATTCTAAATGTAATGGTGTCACTAAAACCGATATTGTTTTTACAATCGAATTATCTTTATCCATATATTCAAGTGTATAATCATCAACAATCATATCATTAGGAGATATGTCTTCTCCATAGCTTATGCCCGGCTTCGTATCTGACCCTTGATTTGGTTCATTTATTGTTAATATTTCCAACTCATCCGATGTTTCTGATTCATCCATGTTTATATCCTTTGTTTCGCCAGCTGTTAATGGTTCTTTTGGAGTCAGCCTGTTTTTGTTTACAGGTGTTGGTTTTATATTTATTTCTTCAAGAATTTCTGTTTCTTCTTCCGTTTTGGGTTTAGGAGACTTATGTTCTTGGATTTTAGCTTCAGTTATGATAGGTTTTTTTTCTTCAACCGGATTTAGTTCCTCAAATAACAAAATATCATTGTATTCATCTGCAATTTCATCCAATAAAAATGCTGGTTCTTGCAGCTTGCCCGAACCTTTATTAGGCTTATTGTCTTTAGGTTTGACTTCTAAAACTTTTTCACTCTTTTGATTATTATTTTCCTTATTAATCATCTTCCTTGGTTGGTCAGTCTTTTTTTTCCTTGATTCTTTGTCGTTTGTATTCTTGTTTTTATTCACTTCTGGTTTCTGTTTTGTTTTATCCTTAAGCACGGATTCTTTTATGGGAACGTTCAACTCAATCGATGGATTGGTCTCCTTTTTTTGGTTTAGTAAGTCATCCAATATTTTATTAAATTCTTTTCCCAAAATATTTTTAAGATCATCCTTTTTAATTCTGTACGTAGCACCATTGCTTTCTATCATGAATATAGATGCTTTTTTATAATCATTGCCATCATATTTTGGTTTTTTCCCATTTAACAATAATAAAGCAACTGCATTATTCATCATTTTTTCATTTGATGAAAGTATATTAGTATATAGTTTTCGTAAGAAATCCTCTTCCTCGTCAAACCTGGCATTATCAATGCTCTCTTCCATCTCATCCCTATATATCTCTAAAAGTTCGGATGATAGTTTAACTATATCCTCTATATAACCAACATATCTATTATTTTTCACGGATTGTGTCCTCCTAAAATTATTATTCTCTTTATATAATGCAATCTGATGGTTTTAATGGATAGCATTTTTGCATACTACTATTGAACAATATTTTTGAAAGGAGTATTACTTATGGCACTGTTTCCACAAAAAAAAGAGGCATCTGAATACGATATCAATAATAGTCCAATGATTACTATTGATATGACGGATGACGATGAATACTATTATATTTACGCTGAATTCCCTGGAAGGGAGAAAAAAGAAATCAAAATAAAATTCAAAGGTGATAAATTATCATTAAAAGTTCTTGATGATGAAGACTATCCGGATCAGAATTATATTATATCAGAACGATGTCATGATGAAAGGGAACGCATCATTGAATTTGAGGAGCCCATTAATAAAAAAGAAGTCACTGCAAATTACACGAATGGCTTACTCAAAATATCGATTAAAAAGATTGATCCAGATGAAGACGAGGACCAGGATTTAATCCAGATTATGTAACTACCTATATTTTTTCTTGTTATACAAAAAAAGAGGCTTATGCCTCTTTTTTAAACCGCTTCGCCCACTTCCAAATATTCTTCTGTATTTTCTTTTTCTTCTTCCAGAGCCTTGAAGTATTCCACATCTTTAGCGGATAGTGTTGTTGGCAGTAAATCTCCAAGAATTTCATCATTATCATAACTGCAGACATTATCTTTCATATTTGGATACATCTTTTCATCATTAATCCGATTAAGGCTAAATATTGTGTCAGCTTCCTCCGGAGAATCTACCAGTTCTCCTCTTGCTTCCGCATGCAGCATCATAAGATGATATACAGAAGGTGCTGGCAAATTGACTGCCTTATATGCTTCCACCATGATTGGAGATGCGTAGGTTATCGTATTATTTCCTGATGTTTTATCACATCCATCCTTGATAGCAAAATCACAAAAGCTTCTAGGGTTTCTATCCATCCAGATAATCTTCTGGTTCTGGACATCAAATGCAACTGGAATCGACCTTGTACTTTTTGTATTTAGCTGGACCGCTGTTTTGACTTTGGTCGGGTCATATAATTTCTTATCCTGTTCTGTCAACTCCATCCAGCCAAATTTGCATGGAGTCTCTACAAATTCATAACCACTGAAATTGTTTACTGAGAAAACCACATAACCTACATTTTTGGCTTCCAGATTGTCCAGATTCATGTCAATAAATTCAGATGCACCTTTTCCTCCTGGCGCACCACCATTCCGGATATCACCAGAATGGACACCATATCCGCTACCATGAAGATTAAAATATGCTAAATCGGCAAGATGATTCCAACTTTTATCATAAAATGTAGCTGACAAATCAATGTCGACATGATTTCTATCAACATTTGTCCACCATATGAAACCTCTAAGTGTTTTTGTGTCCTTTTCCAAATCAATCTGTGAACCATATGGTAATGTCTGTGCTCCCTTTGAATCAGTTCTTTGCGCAGATGGGATTTTCACATCCTTAAGAGACTCTTCGATATATACCTTTCCCAATGGACGTTTTTCTGAGTATTTGCTCTTTAAGTATTCATCCACAATTTTATTAATCCTTCCTACTACATCTGCAGGAATCGGCTTTCTTTTGTCTCTTTTCATGTAAGGATTTCCTAATCCCTTTTTTGTTGCATAGACACTATATTCCTTTTGCTCGGTTCTTAAATTGATGAGCGCCTGCATCTTCAATAGATTGTTTGTATCAATTCTGCTAACAGCCAGCTTAAGTACTGAACACAGATGGTCAATGTTGGATTCATACTGTTTTGGTGTTCCCGCGCCTGCTGCTGAAATGATCCAATCCATATCTTTTGCTAATTTTCCAGGTGCTTCCTTATATAATTCAACAAGCCCATTGAAGTCATTATTCTTCATCAGTTCGTTTCGCCTGGAACCAAAGGACTTAGCTAATTCACTTTTATAAAGCTTATCTGAAATTGAAAGCATCTTTTCTCTCTCTTCTGGATTCATCTCATTCTTTGCTTTTTCTGATTTATATATGGATGGAAAATGGTATTGCTTAAACATTCGCTTAAATGTCTCCGGTCTCTGTGCAATATCAGTTTCCGTGTTTTTGGTACGGGCCATCTGATATGCATACAACCTACATTCCGGCTTCTTCAAAGTTTTAAATCTAACATTATCAGTCAGCGCAGTATTTCCATTGTTTTTTGCAACTACAAGCCGTAAAACATCTGTCGCACTTACCATTTTTTCTAAAAATGGATTCACGTCTGTTTTTACACCTTGGTCATAATTAGCTGCTAGCCATGTAAGGTTTTCCTTATTTGGGATCTTTTCAGGAATACAGGATTCAAAATTCTCCATCTCGGCTACAGCAGTCATGATGTCGTCCTTGTCATTCTGTGAAAAGGCAACTGGAGATGACATAAGGTTTGCCATGATATTGTTGATATCCTTCTCATCTCCTACGCTGATTGTTTTTAATTGTTGAATGGATTTTGAGACATCCAATAACTTATCCTTCTCATCCTCTTTGAACATTTTATATTCCAGTGGCATCTCTGTAAATCCTGATTCTGCATATATCATTGCATCAATATATAATTCAAAGTCTGATTTTTCCATGACTGTGTCCGGAAATCCAGGATACATTGGTTTATATGAAACATCTGCTCCCACGCGTCTCTCAATATTGTTTAAAATCTGTTCCTCAATCTTCAAAATTTCCTCAACCGATGATTCTCTTAATTTCTTGATTAAATCATGTGTATACCGGTAACCAAGACTTTCAAGGTTTTTTGAAGCTGTAGCTGCAATCAGATATTTCTCAAATGAATCTACAGAATCGGATGCCGGGTTAACAGAAATAAGATTTTTTCTATTTAAAAGGATTTCATTTAGATTTGAATTCATAATTACCTCCATATTGTCGTGTATTTTGTTTACATTTGTAGTATGTAAGATATCTGAATAATAAAAAAAAAGATACTAACGAATTAGCATCTTTTTTATACGGTAAGCTTAAAGACTATTTTTGTTCATTAAAATATTTGCTTATTCTTGAAGGAAGTCTTTAAATGGACCGTTTCATGGTCAAAGCATGTTAAGCTCGAAAACTAATTTTTTCACCAATTGAATTAAGAAGGAAGTCTTCGAATGGAACATACATTTCTCTTTTTTTCGACCTATGTAGTTATTATGTAAGATTATAATATAAATAACTGTGTTTTAACGTTTTAATTAAAAACAACATCAATATTTTTCTATTTTGAATAAGTGCTACGATTACTATTTTATATGAATAACTTAAAATTCCTTACCACAACGTGGACAGTAATTAACATTAAATCGCATTGTCATCCCTTTATATTCTTTACTATTTTGAGTCTATAATTGTTTGATAAAGAGGTTCTGTATTTAATATCCAGACTTTTTCGCGATATGACTTTTTACTTAAAGAATCATATAATTGACATTGCATATATGTGAATCTATTTTTATATGATTTATATTTATATATCTTTTCCAGATACTTAGTATTCGTTCTTTCTCCCTCCTCCAATCCACTTCCACTATGCGGAATGCAGAGGTTGTCCATCTTTATTTTCCCATCTTCTTTTACAAATCTATAGGTTGATTGGGCAAGTGCACCTAAGTTGAACCTCATGGATCCTCCATGTAAAATCACTGCAACAATAATTGGTGAAACGATTATTAATAATAATATACTCGCAATCTTTTTATTGGTACTTGTTCGCTGATTCTCTGTAATGGCAGTAATTACACCACCTTTATCAAAATACAACGTAATATGTTCACCTTGTGATACCTCATTAGGATGAATGCCGAGTTCATCAATGGATATTGTCTTTTTTGTTCCCTCAAAGTAGATAACAGAATCTCCTGATATAGTCCCAGTCCTTTTATCCAATGCACCCGGCATGGATGTTGCTATGATATATCCTAATGGTAAACATGATAACAATACTATTGTCAATAAAAGCAGTCCAAGTATTGTCCTAAATCTTGCGTTCCTTCTTGACATCTCATAATAATCTGAAAAAACAGATTTATGTATTACTTTATAATAAGAATCCTGCAAATCACATCCATAAGAGTCACCATATAAATCTTTTGTACGCTTCTTGTAATCCAAATATGGAACTTTGAGTATATCTGGAACCGTATAATCTCCTTTGATTAGTTTTATTAACTCACCCATAAAAACTCCTTTTCCTTTTATTATGGCAGAAATCCAAACATATTTTATGTAAATAATGTGAAGAGGAGAAACTACTATGAAATGTTTCCATCATAATGATATGGACGGATATTGTTCTGCTGCTATTGTAGCTTCAGAAACAAAGGATTATAACCAAGATGATTATATTGAAATCGATTATGTTACACCAATCCCTGTACATAAGATAAATGAGGGTGAAACGGTATACTTTGTAGACTATTCATTTAGTGGGACAAATATTAACGCTCTAAAGGAAATTTTAAATCATAATTGTAATCTGATCTGGATTGATCATCACAAGACCTCAATAGCGCTGTTAGATAGGTATCCGGAGTTCAAAGCCATTCCTGGTATTGTTAGGGAAGGTGAAAGTGGCGCCTTATTGACATACAAATTCTTTCACAAATCGGAGATTGAAAAAGGTCTTGCCATCCCACATCCAATCGAGTTGGTAAGTGATTATGATTGCTGGCAATTTAAATATGGAGATGAAACCACATTTTTTAAATTGGGCGTGGATTCAGAAGACAGTTCGCCGCTCAGCTCATTTTGGTATGATGTGATTTATGATGGCCAACGGTCGGGAAAACGTATGGACCAGACAATAAAGAACGGCCGTTTGTTAAAGAACTATGTTGACGAACAAAATACCTGGTACCGTAATCACTATGGTTTTATTTCAGAAATCAATGGAATTCCATGTTTTGCCTTAAACTTAAAAACAAATTCGTGGGTATTTGGTAAGGCATATGACGATTATCCATTATGCGTTGCATTTGTATATAACGGAGAACACTATGTCTACACTCTATATTCATCAAAGTCTGATGTTGATTGTGCTGCTATTGCTGGCTTATATGGTGGAGGTGGACATGCAGGAGCCGCTGGCTTTTCTACGGAAACATTAATATTAAACAAGTTTAAAGAGACTGCTACTTAAGCAGCCTCTTTTTTTCTTGCTAATTCCAGAATATTAGATATAATATATATTTAAGTGGTATTAACAAAAAGGAGAAAAATTATGCCATATATAAAATCAATTCACATACCAAAAAAAGTGTATCATTATACAAAAAAAGAAAATTATGAATCGATTATTAGAGATGGGAAAATCATTGCTTATGATGGCCGTGAAAGCTGGTTTTGTTTAACAATATCAGATATGATACAGTACATAAAATTAACAATTTGCAATGAGGGTGGAAAATATATTAGTTCCGATAAAAAACTAAAAGAATATCCCAAATTTATTCCAGAAGATTATATTGTGCTTGAGTTGAAACCGCGCTACTCGAAAGATAATTGGTATTATTATATAGATAATTTAATACCTGAAGACTTTAATTTTCGTTTAGCTTCTTTGAGCTTATCAAAAATCAAAATAGGCTATCGTGGAGATTTGGAGTTCAAAGGTAGGCCGAAGGTATACGAAATGACAGAAATTCTAAAAAATGCAGAAATAAAAAGCTGAGCTTAAATGCTCAGCTTATATTTTTTTATTGAATCCATGCTCCATCTGCTCCAACTTTAAATCCATCTGGAGTTGTTCTATTTGAATACATTGCTCCATATGTACCATCATGGGCTGTATTTAGATAATACCATTTTCCATTAATGTTCTGCCAGCCTACCAGCATCTTACCGAAACTTCCATCATGGGCTGTATTCATATAAAACCAGTTGTTATCTACATACTGCCATCCATATTTCATATTCCCATTAGAATCAAGTAGATACCAGTCATTATTGAGGCCTAACCATCCTACAATCTTCTTACCATCTTTTGAGTAGTACCAATTGTCACCACTACCATGCCATCCATCCGATGTATTAGAAGAAGGTCCTACCGATGGGCCTGAGGACGAATTACTTGATGGCCCATTAGATGAAGAGTGATTGGATGAATTTGTTGAAGAAGTCTTACTTCCATCAGATGCTGATGTTGGAATATCAAAAATATACTCTTCTTCTGACATATCCTCATCTGTGGATCCATCTGCAAAAACATAATCAGAATTACTGATGAAATCATCTCCATCAGATGTTCCCTTTACGGCCTGTACTGAAATACGCACATCCTCATATTTACCAAGGTAACCGGACAAATCAATGGATGCTTTCTTCGTTGACTTCTTTGTCTGCTTTTCATCACCTGATTTGTTTGTATAATAAATTTCTACATTATATTTATTTGCATGTTCGACTTTATCCCAGGTTGCCTCTTTCTCTGATTCATCAATCACAATATTAGTCGGCTCTGAGAGGACATAGAAAGGATACGTTTTTGCTTTTATCTCAATCTTGCTTGAAGACCTTGATTTGACGGTAACGTTTGTTGCACCATAAACACTTACCTTTGTATTGTTTGTAAATTTATATCCACTTTCTGGCAAGATAGTGATTGTGTAAGTATAAGATGTTTTTGGTGTATAGGAACTCTTACTTGTGTCATACTCGTCTACATAATAGCAGCCTGAATCCACAGTTGGTTCCATACCCGCTTCGACCTCGCCAGGACTGAATGTCTGGTCATCATCTGGAACGATTGAAACATATACTGATTTAACTTCCTCTGCCGCATATGCTGGTATTGCCATTGTACCAAGTGCCATGCAACACAATGCAATCTTTAATAATTTGTTTTTCATAGATTACTCTCCTTTATTATTTTCTAAATATATAATGACTGATTTATAGTTGAAATAAGTGAAAACTGCCCTGAATTTACAAGATTCTATTTACAGGCATGTTGTAATTATATATCGTCATCCAAATCTTCCATATCATCACCTTCACCCGAGCCAGACATAAATTCTCTTGAGCTCACACGATTCCTGCTTCTTTCCTCCTCCACAGATTCCGATATCATTTCTTTTATTTCTTCACTATGTTTTATATTTTTTAACTCAAAACATTTTAAATCATGGTCTGTAGAGTCGATATGTATTGTACCTAGTCCGAAAATCCTCTGTATAAAACTTCTGGAAATGCTGATATTTAGAATTCGATATAACCTTACCTCCATTTCCTTGATGTTCAAAAAGCCTTTTCTTACAAAAATACGGTCATCATTCATTCCATATTTTGTGAACGTCCATGGAAGGCCACACCAGATTCTTTTCCTTTCATTCCATTTAAAATCCTGTTTCATTATTATTACCTCCGTCATATTTATAATAATAGTATGATGTATACAAAAAGAAGAGACTGTAATTGTCCCTTCTATTATTTTATTCTTATTCCATTTACAATTAACCGTTTGGATGTATCACCAACACAAGTAGATAAAGTTATGATTTGTTTATATAGGCTGTTTTCAAATCCATTTTGATTTGTATCAATATTACGACTCTGTTCAGATGCTGAAATCGCTTTGTTTATATAATTCTGTACATCAAATCCTTCCAATGCATAATCTAAATTATTAATATTAGATGATACAGTTCGTACTGAAAAAATTAAATAAACTCGTTTTTCATCTGGAGTATAAAATTCAATATATGGATGTGAATCAAAATATGATTTCGTTTTGAATTTTTTTAATGTGCCAAACATACTTCCATTTTTCATATTGTGACCATATATAATCAGATTGTCCTGATTCACCATTTTTGCAGAATAAGCATCAATAAATAATGAACCGGCATATTCATATTGTTTATTTTCAAAAAGTTTATGTAGATAAAATTCATTATCTGGGCCTTGTGGCACTGGATAAGAAATATTTGTATCCGGGATATTTAACCAGCCTTTATAATCACTATTAATTGTACTTAATGATGCATGGTCAATTTCAAGTGCTGGCATATGGTTCATATACTGACTAAGTGAAGTATATTCGGTAACCGTTTCTGCCTGAATTACTCCTTTTGTTTCCTCGATTGTTTTTATTTCTTCTGTTGTATTTGTTTCTTCAAGTGTCTTGGTTTCAGTTTCTTGTGTTTCTTCTGTTTGGATGATTAAGTCTTGAGTTTCTTTTATGGATGGACTAATTGGGACCGTTTCCTCTATAACAACTTCTTTTTTTAAATCATTATATTTTTTGGTTGATATAATGACTGATGATACATATCGTATTACAATAGCCAAACAGATAAATATAAAAATAGCAATTATGATTTTTATGATATATTTTTTCATTTGCTTCTCCTTACTAATTTTCATTCTCACTTAATATGATAGATGAAGCATTATTCGTCACAAATACAGAATTTATTTTTGTATTAGATTCTGATTACATTAAAAAAAACATATTTTTCAATTTTTTCACTTTTTTGGTTGTCATTAATAAAAAATACTCCCATAATACTTATGTAAAATAAAATTGTCAAGAGAAAGGGAATAATTATGAAGAAATCACTTGTAGCACTTGCAGCACTAATGTTAGCAGTGCAGATGGGTTCTCAAACGACTCTGACGTTTGCTGGGCCATCGGCAATTGTTGTAAGTGCAAATAATGTTGGCTTATCACAACAGATGCGGAATATTTATAAAGTGACAGAACATCCTGAGTTTGATCAATATGTATATGATGCATTTGATAAAATTGAGGCAAATAAATATTCGAGCAGTCCCATTATTGTATATACTGGAGACTATCAGTCCTGCTGGGCATTCAGAGACTATTTTAACTATGCCTATGGATTTACCTATGATTTTCGTTTATCCGCTTATCGCACGAGCGGTTCTGCTAATTATGTTGTAGCATTCTGCAATACAGGAGATATGGATACCAAAATTGAGAACTATTTAAATGAGGTGTACAAAGCTCAGTCAATTGCTGCACAGCTTGCAGGTCCAGATATGGATACTACTGCTTATAACATTTTTAATTGGGTTAAATCCAATTTAAAATATGATTATTCCCTTCACGGCAAAGCAACCGATGACGAGATGCTTAGAAGTTATTATGGATTTTACAGTGGTAATCCAACAATATGTAAGGGATTTTCAATGGCAGTATATCAACTATGTTCCATGAATGGTATCAAAGCAACCTTAGAGGCTGGAACTTATAATGGTGGCGGGCATGCCTGGAATACAGTGTTGATGAGCGATGGGTTGAAGTATGTAGATGTCCTAAATGATCAGAATATGATTAGTTCTACATTACTTCCAGGCTATGTTAAAGAATAGAAAAAGAGCTGCGAGTGCAGCCCTTTTTTTATGTTCTGATTTACTTACGGCGTTTGTTTGCAACTAATACAAATGTTCCGCCTAAAATTACGATAATTATGGCAGAAAGCTTTAAAGCATCCATAACCTTTGTCATATCACTGGTTTTCGGAATAACAGCTTCCGGTACAGTCTCTGGAATGGTTTCTACAATGGTTTCCGGAATCGTTTCAACAATCAGTTCTTCGATTGTCTCAACGCCAGGTCCATTATTGGAATCTCTATCATCCCATCTCCGATTGTGATCATTATCATGGTCGCGGTCCTTTGACTTTGTTGTCTCAGGGACAGTTGTTTCAGGAACGGTTGTCTCAACAGGAGTAGTTTCTACTGCCGTTGTTTCTGCTGTTGTAGTTTCAGCAGGTGTGGTCTCTGGGACAGTTGTTTCTGGTACTGTTGTTTCTGGAACCGTTGTTTCAGGAACGGTTGTTTCGGCAGGAGTAGTTTCTTCTGGTGTTGTTTCTTCTGGCTCAGTAGGAGCTTCCGTTTCAGGTTCAGTTGATTCCTCTGTAGGAGCTTCTGTTTCAGGCTCAGTTGGAGCTTCTGTTTCAGGCTCGGTTTCTTCTTCAGTTGGTGCTTCTGTTTCGATATCAACATCGAATTCGTAATCGTCTCCGCCACCCTGATTATTGGTTCCGGCGAATCCAGCAAATGCGACTGCAGATGCAATCCCTAAACCTAAAAAGATACTGATTAATTTAATTCTTATGCGCATAATTTTTTCGTCCATCTATGAGTCATGAGCTCATTTCCGCATGGAAAGAACGATGGACATCCTCCTTTTATCTTTTTTATAATCTCCATGCATCTCGTATACACAAATAGTATGTGAATGAATATTTCTTGATAAAATAAAAAAGCGGCATTACTGCCGCTCTAATTATTCATCTTTTTTCCTGAATTTATATAATGCGAAAGTTCCCATTCCGCCAGCTACCAATAGCATCATAATGATTTCAACTACACTGCCGATATCACCAGTTACAGGAGTCTGTACTCTCTCACCAGTTGGTACTTCTGTTGTTGGTTCATCATTAATTTCTGTTACTGGAGTCTTTGTTGGTTCTGTTGAAGGCGGTGTATCATCTCCACCAGACCAGCCTCCATTATGTCCCTTTGTGGTTTCTTCGACTTTTGCATGGTCATACATGACAATCGGATTTGGCGATACCTTGCCATCTTTTACTTCGAAAGTAATACTTTCTGCTATTTCATAACCTTTTGGTGCTGTTACTTCTTTTAATACATATGTTCCATCAGATGGACTTGCTATAACATGTACCTCTGTTGTTGAGATCCAGGTATCAATCATTACTCCATCCTTAAATAATTCGAGTTTTGCTCCTGGAAGTTCTTTTTTTGTAGTTGCATCCTGTTTGCTAATAATGATGTTTTCACTAATCGGCGCATCATACATGATGATTTCTCTGGAGGATACTTTACCATTTTCTACTGTGAATGTAATTGATTCTGCTACCTCATATCCATCTGGTGCTGTAATCTCGGTTAAAATATAGGTTCCATCTTCTAAATCTTTGATTTCATGTTTTTCAGAAGTGGATACCCATTCGTCGATTATTACTTCATCCTTTGTGATTTTCAAGCTTGCGCCAGGGAGTTCTTCTTTGGTTGTAATATCCTGTTTTGATATAATTATGGATGGTTTCTCAATCGGTTCGGGTCTTGATATTTTATTAATAACAACAAGACCTTGTACATTTCCTTTTGGTGTGTAAAACTTAAGTTCAAAATCCTGTAATTCAGAATCACTTACTTGGGCTACTTTTTCCCGGAATAATTCCACATATTGTTCTGCAGCAGAAATATCCACAATTCCATAAATTGCATCCATATCAAATCCCACACCATCAACTGCTTCCCAAACCAGAGCACCTGTAATGTTTTTAGCGGCTTCTACATCTACACCGGTATAGTCAACTAGGTCATATGCATCATTTGGATAGCCCGCAAATAAAATAGCTTTTACTTCCCGTCTTGTCTCATTATCTGATATCGTCTCATCGTAATCAGATAAATTACCAACTGTCTCTGGATTTAATTTTCCATGATTATAGCAATAGGCCGTCTTCCCATCAATATTAAAATATCTTGTCTGGAACTCACTTCCGTTTGATTCTCCGCTATAAAATGAAAATGGGACTGTTTTTATGATAGATTCAGGCATATTACAGTTTTCTTTCACCGACTCAAGCTGTTCTTCGGTCCGGAATGCATATGGATTAGCAGATGTTATGCCTGAAAGATCTGCATTTGAATTTTTTCCATAAGCAATTAGTCTTTTCCCATTATCTGAAAAAAGGGAACCCTCCTTACAATTATATCCATCAAATTGGTCTACTTCAGCTGATAAGAATGTATATCTGTAATAGTCCCTACCATTTGAATCTACTCTTTGATTGTCAACTACAAATCCATCTGGGATTGTTAATGTACCGATATTTGCATTCATAAATGCCAATTCATCAGCTGCTGTTGTTCCATCTTTAATTTCATAATCACCAGTTTTCTGTTGCGGATAGCTAATGATTTTTTTCCCTGCATATAAAGCTCCATCATATGCATAGAACATATTTCCTTCATTATTACTTTCGAATGAATTAAGGGATGTTAGCTTACTTAAAGTTTGAGATGTCGAGCTTCCATCACCATCTTTCAAGATCTTTTTCAAATATTTTGGTAATTTCAGACTCTCAACATTTGTCATCTCGTCAAAGACGGATTCCTCAATATACATTACGCTTTCCGGAACCACCTTTTCAGGATTGTCAATAACTGTACCATCCGACTTTACAGCATCTGGTATAATAGCTTCTGTTGTTGAACCATCAAAAGCGACAACGGTCCATTGAGATGCCTCATCTTCTCGCTCTAATGTAAATCCATTCGCTTCTACTGTTTGTGCTGATGCACCAGCATCAGTTTCATCCGCTAATGCCTGTATGGTTGTTGCGGCACTTAATGAAGAAACAACCATAAGTCCAGCTAATAAACCTGATAACTTACTTCTAAATTTGTTAACCATAGTAACCTCCTAATTTAAATTTGTTTACGTTTTCTAGGCTCCCACCTAGAAGTAGTATGATAGATAACTTTTTGCTTTTCCTTGAATAAAGGCACTAAAAAAAGAGCTTTCGCTCTTTCTTGTTCAATAAGTTTGCTTATTTTGTATTAGGGATTTCCTAATCGTTAGTCCATTTAGCAAAAATCTGTATAGTAAGATGACTGTGGATACCACGCATCATCTTCTTCTAAGTATTCATAACACCAGTTCTTCAATCCGGTTTCTTCTGGCCGCCATTTTCCTTCTCCATATGTTAAATCCATATAGTTTTCAAATTCAGAGTCCGAGCAAAAGTGGAAATCTCCATCATCGTTTGTATATCCTTCTGTGATTGGTTTGCCACAAACACTGCATATTCTGATTTCCAAGTCACTATTTTCCTCAAAAACCTCATCCAATTCTTCTGATTTTTCAAATTCACTTTCAAGTAGGATTGAACCATCATGCTGCATAACCTGAATATGGATTTTATGCATATAATAATCATAAGCGAAATGGTATGTTATATCACACTCCGAGGTACAGTCATATATTCCATTATTTTTCATAAAAGCAACTAATGGCTCATTGTTGTCATATTCATCCAGCATTTTTTGAAAAATTTGTTTATATAAGTAATTTGGACTCATCTCTAACATTTTTATTAGGATTTCTTTATCAAACATAATCCTCCAGCCTTTCTCACTTTGATATAATCATTATGTCGCAATCTTCATTTTGTTAACTACAGGACCTTTAATATAATAACCATAATAAGCCGGTTTTATCTTATTTGGATTCCTTAGGCAGGAAATGATAAGTGAGGCCTCTCTTCCTGATAACTCATTTGCATGGTCCAATATAACATTATAACTAACGATATATTTTATTTGATTGTCCGTTGCTGGATAATCATTACTCTTATTTTTATAATATTTGTTTCTTAATCCATGCAGTTCCGGAAAAAAATCGGTTCCCTTGTCTATCAATAAACTTTTTGCTTCATAATATCCAATATTCCTTTTTAAAGCCAAGTAATTGATAGGGAGCTTTTCATAAAAGAATTTTACAAGATATCCACGAAACTCTGGGTCCTCAATTGTTTTTGCTTCCTCACTTCCGAATTGCTGTTTCTTCTTTAACGCACATATTACAGCATCTGCTGCCGCTTTTGAGTCAAAAGCATTGATTGTTTCCACTGGCTTTTTGCTTTGATTGACACGGTTTGCATATTCTTTTACGTACTCAATGATTTGATTTTTTAGCGTTCTAGATATTTTCATACACATCTCTCCTTTTAATTTAATTATGTATGATAAACCAAATGATTAAATCAGTGCTTCATTCATAATTATTAATATTATGGTCAGAAGATTATATATAGATTTATAACATATATTTATCATTCTAAACCGCGCTAATTTTTGTATATACGCAATGACAGTTATCTTTATTTTTTTTGCTACATCCTATAAATGATAGGAGGGAAAAAAATGGGATATTGTTTTATGACACTTGAAAAAATTAAAAATACAAATCAGCTAATTGCTAAATATAAGCATAACTATCGTAAAATGGATGTGCTGAATGCAGATCCAGAGATGTCATATTTAAATGATGAATTGGTAAAGCTTGATGACAAAACATATGAAGAAGCCTTTAATGAACGGATGAAAGCCCTTGGGTATGGTGAAGATAAAAAAATACGTTCTAATGCAGTATATGCGTTTGAGGTGGTAACAACATTTTCTAGGGAAGACCACGAGAAAATCAATTTAGAAGAATGGAAAAAAAATAATGTTGAATGGCTTCGGAAGGAATTTAATGCGGATCCAGAAAAATATGGAGATAATGTTATATCTGTCATGTATCATGCTGATGAACCTGGGAATGTACATTGCCATGCAATTGTTATTCCTATTGATGATAAGGGCCATCTGAATTCTCGATATTACGTCAGAAGCCGCCAAAAAATGATTGAACTTCAAGATTCTTATGGAAAGTTAATGAAACAGGAACATGAACTGGACCGTGGAATCAAATACTCAAAAGCACGTCATCAAGATATAAAACGATACTATACTGCACTTAATAATACATTAACCAAGGAATTACCACTTGTAAAAGAACAAGAAACAGCAAATCAATATCGTTTGCGAGCAAATGAACTATATAAAGATAGTAATTTAAAAATCATGGCACTTGAAGATAAAGAAAAACGGTTGAAACTCAATTCAGAGCAGTTAATTAAGAATGCAGTCAGTGAAACTAAGAAGGAGTTCTACGAAAAATACCAGGTAAAGGCCGACGCTTTGGACGAAATGGAACGTGAAATTGGACCACTTGAGGAAGTCAAAGAGAAATGTAAGACGTACGATAATTTGATTGAAGGTATTGCTGCCCAAAATGAAGATGATAAGGAACCTATTATCAATCTCATTGATGACTTAATTTCAATCGGTAAAGAATTAAAAGAAAAATCAAAAAATCAGGATAGGGATATCTAAAGTGGTTGACAATTTTAAAATTGTAATTACAATATAAGTATAACTAATATCTTTTGAAGGGTAATGATATGAAATGAAAAGAAAAGATTCATACAGTTGTTTAGAGCGAACAGGTCTATTATTAAAATACATTGGCTTATTGATTTTACGATATTTTATTTATATACCGGCTCTTTTATTAATCATATATTTATTTAAGGATCTGAGTTTATTTGGCATGAAATATACCAGCATTCCATTATATCTTGGAGAACTGGTTGATACTAAATTCAGTGCCTTTCATCCTGGGTTTCCTGCAAATATATTAGTTGCACTCCTCGAATTCATCATTGCTTTATTGATATTGGCAATCTTCTACCTAGTGATTCCTGCTCTTGTTTTTGGTACGGCCATGGAAGTTTCATCCTGGTCCATTGTCGCACGTATAGATGCTTATAATGACTGGATGTATTCCGTTGAAACCAGCCACGGAAGGCCACATAAGGAGCGTTTAAGCGGCATAGAAGTACTGGAGGAACGAAAACGTAAAAAGGATGAACGGGAAGCCAAAAAATCTGCAAAGGCACGTGAAAAGATACTGAAGGAACGCCCTGGAATAATCAAAGGTTATTACATAAATCAAATGGAGCAAACAGATCCTTCAAATGACAATAATGATATAGTTGAGAGAATTGAAAATGAAAAAATAAAAGCTGCCTTTGAATTTTATGGATTTGAAAATGATAAATTTACAAAAGAACAATTGGATAAGCAATATAAGAAAATGATGGTAAAATACCATCCGGATGTTAATCCAAGCGAAGAAGCAAAAGAAATGAGTGAAATGAATGGTGAATATTATCTGATTCTTAAAAGCTTTAAAAATTGGGACTAAAAAAGAGGCATCAGCCTCTTTTTTTAATCCTCTTCTATTTTCTTCCTCCATAGATATATTCCTATTCCAGCTACAGATATGATTGCGATTATACTTATAAGTACGATTATGCCAGCCATATTTGTTTCTTTTTCTTCTGGTTTAACCGACTGTTCAGGATTCGATTCCTGTTCCAATGATTCCTTGATTTCTGCCCTACGTGATTCTCCATAACTTCCATCAATATATTTTTTATCAGTATCAGATAAGGAAGGAGCCAGATTTGTATCAGTTATTGATTCCTCTGGCAATGTTACATGTAATTCAACATCATACATATCCATTGTAGAATCAAATTCCTTATAGCCATATTCTTCTTCGTCTATAGATAATCTATATGCGTTTACTTCATCATTTCCGACATATGCTGTCATGATGAATATCTTATCGGTAACATCGATAGTTGTGCTAGCAGTAAAATTATTTGACCTTGATAACAGAATGTTTGCATATTCCTCTGTTAACTCTTCTTCATTTACATAACGCGGCTCTCCTGTGACCATTACATATATATCATATAGAGTACTTTCATTAACCTCAAAGTTATCAAAATCAACTGATATATTTAACTGAACAGTTTTTGCCTCTGGTAAAGTTTCAACGATAGTTCCTTCATCTGCTATGATTCCTAATTTAGCTACTTCCTCTCTACTTACAGTTCCATTTTCATCATAGTATAAATCATACGTTTCATCGTAGAATATGTGGCGGTCACTATTTATAAATACTAGTGTATTACCATTTTCATCCACCATTCCAATTTCTGTATACTTAGAAAATACATCCTCTGGATTTTTTTCACTTCCAAAAGATTCTTCTAATGACTCAGTTGAATCATTAGAAGTACTTTCCTCTTTGGTAACCTGCAAAGCATCGGTTTCTGTTGCATAACAAATATTTACACATGATAGTATACATATCAATCCAATTACAGGTACTATTTTTTTATATTGTTTCATTCAATCCCTCCTCTATGATTCTGGTTGTTCTTCATTTATTATGTTATTATCGTAGTGAACTACTCAGTACTAAGGTACCGAGCATCTAACTGATTTAGTCAGCTAGACTTCTTTTCTGCAGATACAGCTAAAACTTAGCTCCTTTTCCTTTCGAAAGATCACCACATTAAGGCTAACTACAGAGAAATTGCACTGTACATTCGTACGTGAACTCTAATAGAATTAGGGTTGCGCTGTACTAAGATACCTTTAGAAAGTCGGAGACTTTTCTTAACGTATCTAATGTACAGGTAGTTCTACGCTCTGCCTCTGGAACTTTTGTCCATAGGAGAGACTGTCTCTTCACAGAGACAGGTTTAAGGAGTTCCCTTGTAAAATAACGGGCACCTATATTATAGCTGGCTGACAGGTCACAATTGTACCGTTTCCCATTCTGGAAAGTACACAGACTGTGATTCTTTGAATCACGGATTACTTCTCCAGAGCCATCAAATGACAATCTACTCGTATACTTTGCGCATACTCTGGATATCCGGATTCCGATACGATGTGCTTTATGAGCTACCAGATCCTGAATATAATTCTTCCGCCACATATGAAGCTTCTGTTTCTTAGACCCAGATTTCTTACCTTTGATACTTAGATACTCAAATACAATCACATCAGTATGATATTCTGTAGCAAATTTGACTTTGTCAAATTCGAACTCCATCGAAGATGGATT
>ERZ773248.61-NODE-61-length-147131-cov-8.587417_pt1 | contig 147131 bp, 132 predicted proteins | sample MGYA00580518_ERZ773248 | MGnify/ENA primary metagenome ERZ773248 (study PRJEB29015, sample SAMEA2737762) | human gut metagenome | biome: human gut; feature: human-associated habitat; material: faeces | place: China | collected 2012 ...
CCAATCGTTAGATTTTTGGTCTAACTATTGGGGGTCAGCTCACAGCCTCTTTTTTTATACGAGCCACGAGCTTGCGGGCCGCCTTGACAGGACGGCCCCTACGAGCCACTAGCTACTAGCCACGAGCAACTATTTTGCTGCAGCTTTTTTGGCTTCGGCTTTGGCGAGGAACGGTGCCGATTCGATGATGAAGCGGTCGTGGGTGGCTTCGCCTACGAGGCCGGCTTCGTCGTGGGCTTCGATTTTGAAGGTCAGTTTTTTGCGGTCCTGTTCTACCAGGGTGGCTTTGGCCGTGACGGTCAGGCCGATAGGCGTAGCGGCGACGTGTTTGACGTTCATGGCGATGCCGACGGTGTTATAGCCTTCCGGGAGCTGAGGGTCGCAGGCGTTGATGGCTGCGTTTTCCATGAGAGCTACCAGGGCCGGCGTTGCGTAAACCGGGGATTTGCCGCTGCCCAATTTGATGGCCGTATTGTTTTCCGTGCATTTTTCAGAAACTTCTGCTGTCGAGTTGGCTTTGATGTTGAATTCCATAGTGGTATAACCTCCTAAATAAATGGGAATATGCCTGAACCGTATAGATTGAGGCGATTTACATAACTATATCATATCATACTTTCCTCTTTTTTGACAGACAAAGCGTCATGAGATACAATGGACGTGTCATTGTGTAAGAAAAACGAGGAGTGAAACCATGAAAATTAAAGCAATCGTGCTGGTGGCAGCCGCCGTCTTGGCGATGGGGACGGCTGCCCTGGCCAAGGATAAAGGGACGCTGTCGAAGTTCCCCAACTGGGGCGTCATCACGGTCCCCGATGATATCTACATGCAGTCCGGGCGGCAGCCCATGCTGACGGCTGCTGATGAAGGCAACGATGTCATCGCCCTGTTTGAACGAATCTTTCCTATCCAGCCGGAAACGTATCAGGTCGTCAAGAAGGACGATGCCGATTTTCAGTATGCCTATCTGCTGCATTATACGGCGACCATCTGGGACGTCAAGGCGGCCGTCTATGGGGAGAACCGGGAAAACTCTTATCTCCGCGATATCGGTAGCCGGCCGGATATGCGCATCCTCATGAACCGGCTGAACCAGAATATGCCGGGACGCCTTCCAGAGGGCTTCCGCGTCGTCTCGCCGGTGACGGCGAAAAAGACCAATGGCCATCTCTTTTATGAATGGACCATCGCCAAATCCCTGGTCATCAACGGCAATCCCTTCACGGAAACCATCCACTGCCTGGCCTGGCAGCACGGCGATACGATGGAAGTCGCCGCCATCCTGGGCAACATCGCCAAAGAAGGCGATGACGACATCATCAGCGCCGTCACGGATATGTTGAAAAACGCAGAAAAGATGCCTAAGAAATAGTTTATAGTACGGAGTTTGTAGTTTGGCGCCCGATATCCAGGCGGGCCGGATCCCTGCGAAGGCCGGGAACATTGTCGTCGAACTCTGGGCGGGCTCGCCACGTGCGAGCCCCTACGAACTACCAGCCCCTAACCCCTAGCCACTAACCCCTAGCCACTAACCCCTAGCCACTAGCTTGCGGGCCGCCTTGACAGGACGGCCCCTACGAGCCACTAGCCACTAAAAAGGCGCAGTCTTTATGGGACAGCGCCTTTTTCTTATAACGTTTTCATCAGTTCTTCCAGGTGTTCTGTGAGTTTCATGTTTTCATCGTAGTCGATGGGGCAGTCGATGATGACTGGTTTGTCCTGCTGGAAGGCTTTTTTCAGGGTCGGCAGGAGGTCTTCGGTCTTGGTGATGCGGTAGCCGATGGCGTGGAAGCTTTCGGCCAGTTTCACGAAGTCCGGGTTGGTGAAGTCGACGTACTGGTGATGGCCGTATTGCATGTCCTGTTTCCATTTGATCAGGCCATAGCTGCAGTCGCTGAAGATGAGGGTGACGAAGTTCGTGCCCAGGCGGTAGGCCGTTTCAAATTCCTGGACGTTCATCAGGAAGCCGGCGTCGCCGGTGATGGCCAGGACTTTCTTGTCCGGATGGACGAGTTTGGCCGAGATGGCGCCGGGAACGGCGATGCCCATGGTGGCGAAGCCGTTGGAGATGAGGCACGTATTCGGTTCGTAGCAGTTGTAATGGCGGGCAATCCAGACTTTGTTGGCACCGACGTCGGAAATGACGATGTCGTCTTTGCCCATGACGCGGCGGCAGTCGATGAGGGCTTTCTGCGGCTTGACCGGGAAGGACATATCGTGGGCGTAGCTTTCGTGTTCGTCGACCATCTTCTGGCGGATATCCAGGAACTGTTTCGGTTCAGCCAGGCGGGCGGCTTTGGCCATGATGCGTTCCAGCGAGTTGGGGATGTTGCCGACGACTTCGACTTCGGGCTGATAGTTCTTGTTGATATCGGCCGGCATGGTGTCGATGTGGATGATGTCGGCATTGGTCAGATGCCATTTGGCCGGGGCGTATTCGATGATGTCATAGCCGACGGCGATGACCAGGCTGGCCTTTTCCAGCATTTTCGTCTGGTAATCGTCCATAGGGATGCCGACGGTCCACATGGAATATTTGTTGTCAAAGGGAATGGCACCTTTGGCCATCATCGTGTTGATGACAGGGAGCTTCAGTTTTTCCGCAAAGGCCGTGAGCTGTTTGGCCGCTTTGCTGCGGATGACGCCGCTGCCGGCCAGGATGACCGGGTTCTTGGCATAGGAAATCATGGAAGCCGCTGCTTCGATTTGCGATTCCAGGGCTGTTTCCGGCAGGATGCTCTTATGCTGCAACGGTTTTTCATCGTCGGCGACGGGCATCTTGCTGATGTTGACCGGCAGGTCGATGAAGGTAGCGCCCGGTTTTTCCCGTTCGGCATATTTGAAGGCCAGGCGGGTGATTTCAGCCATCGTGTCCGGACGGACGACGGTATAGGCCCGGCGGGTGATTGGTTCGAACATGGCCCGCAGGTCGAGGTACTGATGGGCCGTGATGTGCATTTTATCGGTGCCGACCTGACCGGAAATGGCGACCAGCGGGGCCCCGTCGCAGTCGGCATCGGCGACGCCGGTGATCAGGTTGGTAGCACCCGGGCCGAGGGTGGCCATGCAGACACCGGCTTTGCCGGTCAGACGGCCATAGACGTCGGCCATGAAGGCTGCGCCCTGTTCGTGGCGGACTGTGATGAATTCAATCTTTGAATGTTCCAGGGCATCCATGACGGCGAGGTTTTCTTCGCCGGGAATACCAAAAATATAATGGACGCCTTCTTCTTCCAGACATTCGACGAGAAAGTCAGCTGTGTTGCGCGTCTTCTTTTGTTCCATGGTGTGAACACTCCTTTGACGATAGATGGATAGGTTGAAATTCGTGTTGCAACCTGTATTATAATATGGTATAGCTTGTTTTTCAATATATTTAGGGGAGCCGATGTGCTTGCCTTTTTTAGGATTTCACGTTATACTAAAAACAGAGATAGTCCGATGGCTGCACATCGGCTCTCCTCTAGGTTAACGATGTTGAAGAAGGCCGCCGTTGCATAAAGATTTTTCGTCTTTCTGCGCGGCGCTTTTTTTTTCAATGTTTGAAGTTTGCAGTTTGTAGTTTGGAGAAGATGGATTGAGGTGAAATTATGAACGTTCTAATCAGTGCCTGCCTGCTCGGCCAGTACTGCCGCTATGATGGTCAGACGAAGGTTTATCCGCAGGTGCAGGATTTGCTCGGGCGGGATGATATCCATTTGATTCCCGTCTGTCCGGAACAGGCCGGCGGCCTGGCGACACCGCGTCCGCCGGCAGAACGGCAGGGAGAACGGGTCGTCACGGCAGACGGTACCGATGTGACGGCGCAATACCGGCGTGGTGCCGAAGCGGCCCTGTACTTGGCCCGCCTGTTCCATTGCACGAAGGCCATCTTGAAAGAGAAAAGTCCGTCTTGTGGACACGGACAGATTTACGATGGCACTTTTTCACGGACCCTGACGGCTGGCGACGGCGTGACGGCGGCGTTATTACGCGCAGAAGGCCTTGAAATCGTAGGGGAAAGCGACCTGCTCTGACCCTTGCTTTTATACCCCTGGTTTGCTACAATATACGAGTACGCAAGTGAGGAGGTTTCAGCGTGAATACGTTTCTACATGAAGTTTACGAATGGATTTATTCCATTATCATCGCGTTGGCCATTGCCATGGTCATCCATATCTTCTTCTTCCAGCCGACACGCGTTTCCGGTGAATCGATGATGCCGACCCTGCACAACGGGGAATACCTCATCGTATCCAAATGGAATCACGTCCTGGGGGAAGTTCCGAACTATGGAGATATTGTCATCATCGACAGCCGCGTCCAGTATCCGCGCACGTGGAAAGATGACGTCGCAGAACCGATGAACAATTACATGGCTTTCTTTAATCATGATCTGCAGACCAAGAACATCTGGGTCAAGCGGGTCATCGGCCGTCCTGGCGACACGCTGGCGTTCCATGATGGCAAGGTATGGCGCAACGGCCAGCCTTTAGATGAACCGTACATCAATGAACCGATGGAATACAGCCGCAAAGGGGAAATCAAGATCCCCGAAGGCTATGTCTTCTGCATGGGTGATAACCGCAACCACAGCAGTGACAGCCGCTTCATCGGCCCGGTCCCCATCGACCACGTCTTAGGCCACGTCATCTGGTAGGCCTCAAAAGAGCATACGACAGTTCGCAATCCATCCTGTCGGTAAACAAAACTAGGAAGCATTACAATGGTATCTTGCAATGCAGACGGGATTGTTTCGGCAACCCCGTCTTTTTTTCTTTTCTTTGGAAGGAGGTTACGCCTATGTATAATTTTCTCGCGAATACGAAACGCATGACCGTCGCTGCCATGGTCATGGCCCTGTACATCGTCATCTTGTACGTCACTCAGGGGATTTCCTTTGGCCCCTATCAGATCCGCATCGCCACGTCGCTCTATGCATTGGCCTTTGTATATCCCTTCCTGGTGGTCCCCTTGGGGCTTGCGAACTTCATTGCCAATTTCCTCTTCGGCGGCCTGGGCTTCATCGACATGATCGGCGGCTGCTTCGTCGGCATGGCCACGACATGGCTCATCGTCCAGATCCGTCAGCGTCAGTATCATCCCTGGCTGGCTGCCCTGCCCATCTGGTGGGTGCCGGCCCTCTGCGTCAGCGCCTGGCTGTCGTACCTGCTCGATTTGCCCTACGCCGTCCTGGTCAGCAGCCTGGCTGTCGGTCAGCTGCCGCCGGCCATCTGCGGGGTCCTGCTCATCCAGGCCCTGAGCCATCGTTATGTCTTGAAGAAGGAGTTTTGATATGAGCCGAAGTAAAGAAGAATTGCAGGGCGTGACCCAGCTGGGCAATCAGCACACGACGTACGCCCAGGACTACGACCCGTCCCTGTTGGAAACATTTGTCAACAAGCATCCCGACCGGGATTATTTCGTCAAGTTCAACTGTCCCGAATTCACCAGTCTCTGCCCCATGACGGGCCAGCCGGACTATGCGACGATTTACATTTCCTACGTCCCTGGTGAGCGCATGGTAGAAAGTAAATCGCTGAAACTCTATCTGTTCAGCTTCCGCAATCACGGTGATTTCCATGAAGACTGCGTCAACATCATCATGGACGACCTTATCCGGGCCATGGACCCGAAATATATCGAAGTATGGGGGAAATTCCTGCCCCGCGGCGGCATCAGCATCGATCCGTACTGCAACTACGGCCGGCCCGGCACGCCCTGGGCTGACGTGGCCTGGCAGCGCCTGTCCCAGCACGATTTATATCCTGAAAAGGTAGATAATCGCTAAATCTATTACCTTTTACGGCTGTTTCATGATATAATAAGTCTAAAAACAACAGAAGTAAGGGGTGTTACCTGTGAAATTGAAAAAAATGCTTTTGGCCCTGGGATTCTCCCTGGCCTTGTCGGCATCGGTCTTCGCAGCGGATAATATGTGGCAATATAACCAATATACGTCCATCGACATGAACTCGGCCAAGCTCTATTACGATATGGGCCGCCAGATCCTGTCCTTTGAGACGGTGGAACAATCCGGCGAAACGACCGACTACTGCACCTATGTGTACAACATCGATGACCAGACGATCCAGCTGAAAAAGATGATTACCAAGACGAAGAAGCATAAGTATAAGAGCAGCTTCTATCCGGAATCCATCAAAGACGGCAACGCCGTCATCAAGGCCAGAGCCCGCATGGCCAATGATGTATTGGCCAAAGTAAAGGAAAAGGATGAGAAAAAATAGTGTGGGAGTTGGCAGTTTTCAGAGAAAACCTTTAAATTTAAAGCCATCCGCTAACAACTAACTGCTAGCCACTAACAACTTAAAAAGGCTTGTCGTCGTGCGACAAGCCTTTTTTATACGATGTCATTTCCCCTTGACGCAGATGCTGAGCCATTTCGGCAGTCTGTGTTCGACGACGACCCAGGAATAGGCTGCGGCACAGGCTGTGACGATGACGTAGATGGCGATGATGTGGACGGCCCGCAGGTAGATGTGCCAGTGGGCGGCCAGGCCCGTGCAGGCACTGAGGAAGACGGGATGGACCAGGTAGATGGGATACGAGTAGTCGCCCAGGAGGGAGAAGACCTTGTGGACCCATTGCGGGACAGGCCGGCATTCCCACCAGTAGAGGAGGAAGAGCATCGTCGACAGGGTATAGGCCATGCCGATAGGGCTGAGCTGATGGATAGTGAAGACTGCCGACAAGGGGTCGTAGCCCAGGTAGTGCATGACGCCGTAGTAGGCGGCCAGCATACCCGCTGTCGTCGCTGCCTGGAAGACGTTGACCAGCGTGCCGTGGCGTTTCAGCCAGTCCGTCACGGCTGTGAAGTGTTCTGCCGTAAAGGCACCGAACATGAAGATGAACAGGTAGTGCAGGACGACGTAGTTCAGGCGGAAGTTGAAGGCGTCCTGGATGAGGGGATTGTCGGAATGGACCGTCCAGATGTAGCTGGAATAGAAGTTGAAGACCATGTTGGCGAAAAAGAGGATAGTAAAAGAGAGCCACGGCGCCTTGTCCATGAAGCGCAGGAGCGGCCGCCACAACGGCATGAGGAAGTAGAACCACAAGAGGATGACCAGGAAGTAAATGTGATACATGGCCAGGCCGTACCATAAGGTGCGGAAAAAGGCGTAAGGCTGGAAGACACTGAAGTTGTGGCTGATGACCGATACGTAGACCATGTAGAACAGGGACCAGGCCAGGTAGGGGACGAAGACCGTCCGCAGGCGGCGCCGCAGGTAGTCTTTGTAGACGAAGGGCTGGTCCAGGGGCTGGCTGTAGAACATGCCGAAGGCCGACAGGAAGAAAAAGGCCGGTACGGAAAAGCGGGACAGGATTTCCAGGATGGCCACCAGTCCCAGATTAGGCGACGGGTTGACGATAGCGACGGATCCGACGTGGATGGCGATGACGCCGAGCATGCAGAGACCGCGCATATAATTGATGGAATGAATGAATCGTTTTGACATCTGACACCTCGAAAGATACAATAAAGATAATTGGGATAATGACATATCCTATTATAACAAATTTTTCCAGCTTGGACAGGGGAGGCTTTATGACAGAAGATATAAAAAATGTGACCCGTACCGGGCTCATCCTGGCTGTGACCTTGATCCTGCAGGGCCTGCGCCTGGTCATCCCCATACCGCCGCAGGTCAGTATGTTTGTCGTCGGCTCCCTGGTCAATGCCTGCCTCATCGTGGCCGTCCTCACCGTCGGCCGCCGGGCCGGCCTGGTCGTCGCCGCCTGTACGCCCGTCTTTGCCTGGCTCGAAGGGATGCTGCCCTTTTTTCCCTTTGTCTTTCCCGTAGCCTTGGGCAACAGTTTCTACGTCTGGGCGGCCTGGCGCTGGCAGCGGTACGGCCTGCCGGCTTTCTGCGGCGGTGCCCTGGGCAAGGCGGCCATCCTTTACGGCTCTTTTTACCTGCTCTTTGCCTGCATCGCCTTTCCGCCGGCTGTGCGGCATATGCTCTTGTTTGCCATGAGCTGGCCTCAAATCGTGACGGGCGTCATCGGGGCTGTCATCGGCAGGGAAGTGAGCCGCTTCGCCGCTTCTCGTCCTGAATAGAAAGGAAGGTATTATGTTACTGCAGATCTTTTATTATCTCCCGGCCATCCTCGGCGTGTTGTTCATCGCCGTCGGGACCTATCACGGCTGGAAATTCCGCGGCATGACGCGGCGCTGCAAGGTCGCCGCTGTAGGGACGCTCCTCGGATTTGAAGAAAAGAAGATGAAGAGCGGGACCTTGTATTATCCCGTCGTCCGTTTCCAGACGAAAGACGGCCAGACCTATCAGGCCCGCTACGCCTTTGGCGATGCCGAATGGGACTATACGGCCGGTGACGAACTGGATTTGCGCTATAACCCGGCGGATCCCCAGGAAATCTATCTCGATCACGTACAGAGTGTCTGGCAGCAGTATGCCAGTCCCTTTTTCATCATCGTCGGCGGCCTTATCTTTATCGCTGCGTATTACTTCATTTTATAAATAAAGGAGGAGCTAGTTACGTTGGAAGAAAATGAAAGAGCCGTGGCTGCGATGCGGCAGTTTTTAGAGGCCCTGGGACTGGACCTTCAGGCCCTGGGGATGGAAAAGACGCCGCACCGCGTGGCCCAGGCTTTTGCTGATTTTTTCTCAGGCCTCAAGGAAAATCCCGATGACGAGTGGCAGGATCCCATTGCGACTCAGACCGATGGCCTGGTCGTCGTCCGCAACATCCGCTTCCACTCCATGTGCGAACACCACCTGCTGCCCTTTTTCGGCTCCGTCCATGTGGCGTATTACCCGAAAAAGGGGACCATTGCCGGCTTCGGCCATTTCGTCCGCGCCGTCGATATCCTGGCTCGGCGGCCTCAGCTCCAGGAACGGATGACTGATGAACTGTGCCAGTCCATCCGCCGCGGCCTCGACCCGGAAGGCGTGCTGATTGTCGTCCAGGCGACCCATCTGTGCCTGACCATGCGCGACCGCCTGGCCATCGACTCGAATATCGTGACGACGGCGTCGTCAGGCTGCCTGAAAGAAGGGACCGCCGCCTATGACCAGGCCTGGAAACTGCTCATGGAGGAGGAAAAAGATGGATAAAATCGTCCTGAAGGGACTTCATTTCTATGGCTATCATGGCTGTCTGCCTGAAGAAAAACGCCATGGCCAGCCCTTTCACATCGACCTGGTACTGGAAACGGACCTGGAACGGGCCGGCCAGACCGACGACTTGACGCAGACCGTCGACTACAGCGCCGTCTATGGCGTCGTCAAGGCCGTCGTCGAAGGGCCGTCGTATGACCTCATCGAACGGGTGGGCCAGGTCATTGCCGACCGCATCCTGGCCCAGTTCCCGCCGGTCCAGGCCCTGACCGTGACCGTCCACAAGCCGCAGGCGCCCATCGGCGGGCCCTTTGAAGACGCTGCCGTCGTCCTGGAAAGGCGGCGCCATGGCTAAGTTCTATCTCAGCATCGGCGCCAATCTGGGTGACCGCATGGCGACGCTTCGCCAGGCCGTCCGCCTCCTGGCCGATACGCCGGGCGTGACGGTCACGGCTGTTTCGCCTTTTTATGAGACACCGCCCTGGGGCAAGACCGACCAGCCAGCCTTCATCAACGGGGCCGTGGCTGTCGAAACGGAAGGGTCCGGACAGGAGCTGCTCGATGCCTGTCTGGCCATTGAACGGCGTTTGGGCCGCGTGCGCCATGAAAAATGGGGCGCCCGGACTATCGACATCGACCTCGTCTACAGCCCGGACGAGGCGTGCCAGACGGAAACGCTGACCTTGCCCCACCCTTATGTAACACAGCGGGCTTTCGTCCTGGTCCCCCTGCGGGACCTGGCGCCGGACCTCATCCTTTGCGGCCGGCCAATCGGCGACTGGCTGGACCGGTTGCCGGATACAGACTCTATCAGAAAGAAGGACAGTAACTATGGAAAAAATACTCATTGCAGATGATGAACAGCTCATGCGCCAATTGGTTATCGACTTCTTGAAACCCGAAGGCTATGAAATCCTGGAAGCATCGGACGGCAAAGAAGCCCTGGAAATCTATGACAAAGAACATCCGGACCTCATCCTCCTGGACGTCATGATGCCCGGCTATGACGGCTGGACGGTCTGCCGCGAAATCCGCCGCGAATCGACGGTCCCCATCATGATGCTGACGGCGAAAGGGGAAGAAATCGACCAGCTCTTCGCCTATGACCTCGGCGCCGATGAATACATCACCAAGCCCTTCAGCCCGAAGATTTTAGTTGCCAAGATCAAGGCCCTCCTGCGCCGTTCCCAGAATGAACAGGAAACGCATGAAGCCGACGACGGCGTCGCTATCGACCGCGATGCCCGCCAGGTCGTCCTCGACGGCAAGAACGTCGACCTGAGCCCGACGGAATACAAGCTCCTCAACTACCTCATGAGCAATACCGGCAAGGCCCTGAGCCGCCGCCAGATCCTCAACCAGGTATGGAACTACGATTACTACGGCGATCTGCGCACCGTCGACACGCACATCAACCGCCTGCGCATCAAGCTCGGCGACAAAGGCCGCTATATCCGCACAGTCCGCGGCTACGGTTACCGCTATGATGGCAAATGAGGAAAGGACGCTGGTCATTAAAGTTTAAGGCCGGCCTCTATGTCGGCTGCTTTACGATTTTTTTCATCATCACCCTCATGGCCGCTGTCGGCTTCGGTTTTGACCGTTACTATTATTCCATGAAGAAAGAAGCCATGGGCGAAGCGGGCCAGAAAATCACTGCCATTTACCGGGAAAAGGGCAGTTCTGATGAAAGTGCCCTGGACACTTTGAGCCAGCAGTACGCCCTGGACGTGCTCATCGTCGACCAGGGCCAGCTGGTCTATTCGTCCCGGCCAGGTCGGAAAGTCCACCTGCCTGTGGAAAAGGATATGAAAGATGAAGAAGTTATCGTCCAGGGGAAGGAAAATGAAGCGGCTGATGACAAGCCGGCCTTCCGCCTGCCCCTGCATATTGCCGAACTCCGGGATCTGCTCGATGGCAAACAGCCGGAAGAAGAAATACTGGGCAAGGTCCAACTCTATAAGGATATGCCCGATTTCGAGCATTTCAACCTCATCGACCGCATCCAGGATGGGACGTACGTCATCATCAGCCAGTCCGTTGCGCCCATGCGGGAGAGTATCTACATCGTCCAGCGGTTCATCATCGTCTGCGGCCTCATCTGGCTGGTCCTGGCCATTATCGGCACGATTCTCCTGACCCAGCGCATGACCCAGCCTCTGCTGGAACTGAAGAACCTGGCCGTCGCCATGGCTCACCTCGATTTTTCCAAGCGCTGGAAGGGGAATTTCAATGATGAAATCGGCGAGCTCGGCGACAGCATCAATACCCTGTCCAACCAGCTCAACGTCGCCCTGACGGCTCTGCAGCAGTCCAATACGGAATTGCAGAAGCAGCTCGACAAGGCCAAGGAAGTGGAACACATGCGCAAGTCCTTCCTGTCGGCTGTCTCCCATGAGCTGAAGACGCCTCTGGCCATCATCCAGGGCTATGCCGAAGGGCTGGACACGCTGGATATCGACAAGGAAAGGCAGCAGCGCTACTGTGCCGTCATCCGCAGTGAAACCCAGAAGATGGATAAACTCGTCAAGGACCTGCTCAACTTGTCGCGTCTGGAAACGGGCTCTTTCAAACTGGAACAGACGGTCTTTGATTTCACGGCCCTGGCCGAAGAAAGCAAGGCCCGCTTTGCCAAGGCTCTGGCTGACAAGCATATCCTGGCCAAGTGGGAACTGCCAGCTGAAATGAACGTCTATGGCGACCCGGAACGGATCGATACGATTCTGACCAATTTCCTGAGCAATGCCATCGACTATACGCCCGTCGGCAGGCATATCCACGTCTTTGCCGATGACCTGGGGAAGCGCTACCGCATCTGTGTCTACAATGAAGGCAGCCATATCGGCGAAGAGTACCAGCAGCGCATTTGGGAACCGTTCTATAAGATCGATTCATCCCGGGCCCGCAGCCCGAAACGCGTTTTCGGCGGCCACGGCCTGGGTCTGGGGACCGTCGCGGCCCTGGTGAAACTCCACGGCGAAACCTACGGCGTCCGCAACGAAAAAGACGGCGTCACCTTCTGGTTCACCATAAAGAAGAGATAGCTCGTCGTTCATCGTAGGTCGTTGGTCGTTGTAAGGGATAAAAAAGGGGACCTCGCACGAAGGTTTTTGCCATCATGCGAGGTCCCATTTGCTTTATAGTTTGTAGTACGGAGTTTGTAGAAGATGGCTTTAAATTTAAAACCATCGGCTAACCACTAGCCACTAGCCTTTTTTGGAAGAGAACCCCTCAGACGCCTGCGGCGCCAGCTCCCCTTCGCAAGGGAGCCGAAAGCCTCACCTGCGAAGGGGAGGGGGACCGCAAAGCGGTGGAGGGGTTCTTCCCATCAGAACGACCGCTTGCCTAAGGTGGGGTGGCTGCATTTTTTCAGGGTCAGGTGGTCGACGAGGTAGCCGGCCCGGTCCAGGTCGACGTCTTCTTTCTGGCCATCGTGTTCAAAGACGCAGAGCGGCTGGTCGGTCCCGACTTCGCCGCCAGGGAGGTAGATGTATTCACCCGTTTCGGCGTCGCCGAAGATGATGCCGGCTAAGAGGTGTTTTTTGGCTATTTGACTCATCGCAGGGCCTCCTGTCCGTCGAATTTGATTTCTAAGAGCTTGCAGTCCCGGTAGTCCGCCGAGACGAGCTGGAGCAGCGTCCCGTTGTAGCGGCGCGGGAACATGGTCCCAGGCTGCATGCCGTGGAGATGGCCGAAGACGCAGAGCGGGACGTGATATTTTTCCAAAAGGTCCGTAAAGCCACTGGGTTTGGTCAGATCGCAGACCGGCGGGTAGTGGAGCAGGAGGATGGTGTGCTTGCACTGCAGGGCCTCGGCTTCCTGCAAGGTCCGTTCGACGCGTAAAAGTTCCCGCCGATAGGGCTTGGCGTCGCGGTCTTCCTGGTAGTGGATGTCGCCTGGGCAGACCCAGCCGTGGGTGCCGCAGATGGCGATGTCCTTGTCGCCCAGGACGGCTGTCGAGCCGTAGAGGTACTGCATATTATTCTCGGCGTCCATCCGGTTCAGCTTGCCGGCACTTTCCCACCAGTAATCGTGGTTGCCGCGGATTATGATTTTTTTACCCGGCAGGGCCCGTATCTGGTCCAGGTCTTCCTGGGCCTCCTTGAGGTGCATAGCCCACGACGTGTCGCCAGCGATGAGGACGACGTCGTCGTCACTGACGCGGCTCTTCCAGTCGGCGGCGATGCGCTGCCAATGGTTCTTCCAGCGGCTGCCGAAGACTTCCATGGGCTTTTTGGGGGGATTGCCTGATAAATGTAGATCACCGATTGCAAATAAACGCATAGAGTTGTAATAACCGTCCTTTCTTATACTTCATGCAAGCGCTGCTGCAAGGCATGAATGAAGCGCGCTGAATGGCCTCCGTTGGCGATTTGGGGAATCATATAGCCAACGTAGAGGGGGTTGGTCAGAAAGCGCGGGATAATTTTGACATACAAGGCATCATCAGCCGGGAAGTCATAGAAAAAGATATTATAACTGTCGTTGAAGCTGACAAAGGAGTGCATGAAATAATCTGCCGTCAGCTGCATATAGCGGACGAATTTCCCCAGCTTTCCCCGGTCTTTGAGGATGAGGTTCACTTCATAAAAGCCGATAATCGGGCGCTGGGACAAGTTGACCGTCAGGCCGTCTTCTTCAATGATGGAAGGCCCGACGAAGTGGAAGGGTTTGATGTCCTGGTGATAGTCGTAGTCCTTGAAGCCGACGATCTGAGAATGGGGGTGGTGGATGGTGCCGCCGGCCATGTAGCCGTGGTTGCGGTAGAAGACGACGGACCGGAATTTTCCCATGTCCTTGACTTGCTGCCATTTTTCCAGGCCGAATTCGATGAGCTTCAAGGCGTATTCCGGTGTATACGATGAAAATTCGCCATCGCAGTCATCGCTTTCGATGATCAGCGTCTGCCACGAATCCTTGAGGACGGGGTAGGCGTTTTCCAGCCAAATCATAGGGCCCCGTTTTTCCATGACGTTCTTCAAGTGGGCTACGTCACAGAAGGGACAATACTTTTCATCGCGATGGACCGTGTCGGGCTTGGTCTTGCCCAGGTCCAGATTATATTCCAAAATGTGAGATAAGGGATTTTCATTCATGACGACCGCTCCTTTTGATACCTACTATACATTGTAGCATAGAGATAGCCATTTTCAAACCATGTGGTATAATACAGATATGCTATTTTTAAGGAGGAATTTATCATGAGTCTTCATATTGCTGCTCGTGACGGTGAAATCGCCGACCGCATCTTGCTTCCCGGCGATCCCCTGCGGGCTAAATATATTGCTGAAACTTTTTTGGACGATGCCGTCTGCTACACGGATATCCGCAACATCCTCGGCTATACGGGGACCTATAAAGGCGTCCGCCTGTCCGTCCAGGGCACGGGCATGGGCATCCCGTCCATTTCCATTTATGCGACGGAACTCATGCGCGATTACGGCGTGAAGAAGCTCATCCGCGTCGGCACCTGCGGGGCCATGCGCAAAGATATCAAGCTCCGCGACGTCATCATCGCCCAGGGGGCCACGACGGACTCGTCGATCATCCGCAACATCTTCGGCGGCTCCATCAACTACGCGCCACTGGCTGATTTCACGCTCCTGCGCCAGGCCTACGAACAGTCGGTCAAACAGGGCATCCCGGCGCGGGTCGGCAACATCGTCTCTGTCGACCGCTTCTACGATGACGAAATCGACAATGATAAACTGACCCAGTACGGCATCATGGCCGTCGAAATGGAAACGGCCGGTCTCTATACGCTGGCTGCCAAATACGGCGCTCAGGCCCTGGGATTGTTCACGGTCAGCGACCACTTGCTGACGGGCGAAGCCTGCACGCCGGAAGAACGGCAGACGTCCTTCGACGATATGATCCACATTGCCTTGGAAACGGCTATTCAGGAGTAACCGCCTATGAGAGCTAAAGAACTACGGGTCATTGACAGCCACTTCCATTTTTGTGATTACGTCGGCTTCAACCAGATTGCCCTGGCTGCGGGCTATACTAATACGGAAGAATGCCTGCACAAGGCCTTTCAGGACAACAACATCGTCCACGGCGTCGTCATGGGCAACAAGACCCTGGACCCGGCAGGCCATCACTACCCCGATTACATGAGCTACTGCATCGGCCTGGACAGCAACGTCTTTTACGACGATATGGACCTCATGACGGCCCAGGTCGAAGAGAACCTCAAGCGCAAGCAGTGCTGCGGCATCAAGCTCTATCCGGGCTATAACCACGTCTACGTCTACGATGAGCTCTATGACCCCATTTACGAGCTGGCCCGGAAGTATAACAAGCCCGTCGCCATCCACACGGGCCTGACGGCTACGGCCAACGCCCTCTTGAAGTACAGTCATCCCATGACCCTCGATGAAGCGGCCGTCAAATATCCCGATGTCCAGTTCGTCATGTGCCATATCGGCAATCCCTTCCTGCAGGATGCCATTGCCGTCCTGGAAAAGAACCACAACGTCGCCGTCGACTTGTCAGGCCTCCTGGAAGGGAAGATACCAGACATGGTCACCTTCCTGCGGGATAAGCGGGGCTATATTTCCATGCTCCGGGACTGGCTGAACTACCTCGGCTCTTATGACCGGGTCATGTTCGGGACCGACTGGCCCCTGGCTAATTTTGCCGATTATATTACCTTTGTCAAAGATTTCATCCCCGAAACGTATTGGGATGACGTCTTCTTTAACAATGCCAATCGCATCTACCAGCTGGGCTTATAGCTGGCCTGCGCGGCAAGGGAGGAACGCCTTTTGTATACTGTAACCAAGCGGATGGAAGTATCCGCTGCCCATCACCTGATCCTCGATTATGAGAGCAAGTGCGAGCATCTCCACGGTCATAACTGGATCATCTATGTGACCTGCCAGGCCGAAACACTGGACCGAAACGGCATGGTCGTCGATTTTAAGAAAATCAAGGAAATGGTCCATGGCAAAATGGATCATCAGAATCTGAACGATGTCTTCGACTTCAACCCGACGGCGGAAAATATCGCCAAGTGGATCTGCGACACCGTTCCCCATTGTGTCAAAGTGACGGTCCAGGAAAGCGAAGGGAACGTGGCCACTTATGAATTATAGCCTCTGTGTCAACGAGATTTTCGACAGTATCGACGGCGAAGGCAAGAAAGCCGGTCAGCTGGCGACGTTCATCCGCCTCTGCGGCTGCAACCTGCGCTGTTCTTACTGCGATACGGCCTATGCCTTTAACGAAGGCCGGCACATGGACATTGCCGATATCATCGCCCAAGTGTCCTATCCCAACGTCACCCTGACCGGCGGCGAACCGCTGTGCCAGGACATCCACGCCCTCCTGGAAGGGCTCAAAGGGCACAGCGTCAATATCGAGACCAATGGCAGCATGGACATCGAGCCGTATTTCAAATACGACCACGTCTGGTTCACTGTCGATTATAAGAGCTTGTCTTCGGACATGGCCAACCGCATGCTGCCGGAAAACTTCGAGAAGCTCCGGCCTCAGGACGTCCTGAAGTTCGTCGTCGGCGATGAAGCCGACCTGCGCCAGGCCCTGGGCGTCTATCAGCTGTACCGGCCTAAATGTGCCGTCTACGTCGGCGCCGTCTTCGGCAAAATCGAGCCGCGGCGCATCGTCGAGTTCATGAAGGAACACCGTCTGACGGACTGGCACATGCAGCTTCAACTCCATAAGATCATCTGGAACCCCGACGACCGGGGCGTCTAACAGGGACGACGAAACGCCGTTATCCGCTGATTTGCGGGTAACGGCGTTTTTTGAAGATAGCCTGGTCGTCATCGAGCATGTGCTGGAAGCAGAAGAGCGTCGCGTCCGTATCGGTCAGGCTGTCGTGCCAGTTGCGGCCGTGGTAGCCGTAGTGGGCGGCGCAGTTCATGAGCTTTTCATAAGTAATGGTCTTCGTTTCCTGGTAATGGATGAGGGAAAAGGCTTCGGCCAGGTCGAGGTAGATGTCCTTGTCCGGCAGGACGACGCCCGACGCGTGGAGCTTGGCAATGTCGTTGAAGGTACTGTAGCCGACGATGAGGTCTGCATCCATGAAAAGGCTGCTGACCGTGTCGGCCCAGAGGATGAACGGGTCTTCACAGGCGACCTGTTCCGGCGTGATGTGATTGACTTCCATCGCTTCATCCCAGCGTTCCGTGTAGAGGGGCTTGAAATAGCGGTTCATGAGGACGTCGCCGCAGCCGTTCATGATGGACAGCTGGATGATTTCGGCGTCGGCCGTGAGGCCCGTCGTCTCCAGGTCCAGCGTCAGGATGCGCGCCGGGTCGAGGCGGCGGATGGCCTGTTTAATCTGCGGCGACCGGCGGATGCTCTGGCGCCGGGCCTTTTCTTTCTTCGACAGTAACTTTTTCATGGAAAAACCTCCTTTCTTCTCTGCAATGGCTTTATTATAGGAAGAAAGGAGGTCCTTGTCAATCGTTATTTCTTGGTGCTGGCACCGGTCGCAGCCTGCGGCGGAGCCGGCCGGTCGACGGTGGCAAAGCCGTAGACGGCCGTACAGGCCAGGAGCAGCATGAGCAGGAGGGAGATGATTTTTTTAGCTGTCATAGGAGAAGTGTCCTTTCGTGATTACTTATTCGTATAAGCCGCTGGGCTTTTCCGAGAGGTTGATGAAGATATTCTTGGTCTGCATGTAATGGCGCATGGTCGTCTTGTCCGTTTCGCGGCCGATGCCGGAGAGCTTGTAGCCGCCGAAAGGTGCGCCGGCCGGCAGGGCATTGTAGGTGTTGACCCACATGCGGCCCGTTTCCACGCCTTTGGCTACGCGCAGGGCCCGGTTGATGTCGCGCGTCCAGACGGCGCCGCCTAAGCCGTATTCGCTGGCGTTGGCCAGGGCGATGACTTCGTCTTCCGTCTCAAAGGGCAGGATGCAGACGACAGGGCCGAAGATTTCTTCCTGGGCAATGCGCATATCGTTGGTGACGTCGGCGAAGATCGTCGGTTTGATGAAATTGCCCTTGTCGAGGCCGTTGGCGGTTGCCTTTTCGCCGCCGCAGACCAGGCGGGCGCCTTCCTGCTTGCCGATTTCAATGTAGCTGAGGATCTTTTCGACCTGACGGCCGTCGATCTGGGCGCCCATCTGCGTGTCTTCCAGCCAGGGCAGGCCGACTTTGACGCGGTTGAAGCGTTCAGCCAGTTCGGCGACGAACTTGTTGTAGATCCCTTTCTGGACGAAGATGCGGGAGCCGGCGCAGCAGACCTGCCCCTGGTTGAAGAGGATGCCCAGCTGGGCGCCGTCCATGGCCATGTCCCAATCGCAGTCGTCGAAGAAGATATTCGCCGATTTGCCGCCCAGTTCCAGTGTCGCCGGGATGAGTTTTTCCTGGGCTGCTTTGTAGACGCCGCGGCCGATTTCCGTAGAGCCCGTGAAGGCCAGTTTCTGGATATCCGGATGGTCGAGGATGTACTGGCCCGACCGGGAGCCCTTGCCGGTGATGACGTTGACGACGCCGTCAGGCAGGACGCCTTCCAGGAGGTGCATCAGTTCCAGGACGCTGAGGGACGTCGTGCTCGATGGCTTGAGGATGATCGTACAGCCGGCGGCCAGGGCCGGTGCCAGTTTCCAGGCGGCCATGAGGAAGGGGAAGTTCCACGGGATGATCTGGCCGACGACGCCAATCGGTTCGTGGATGACCAGGCTCAGCGTGTGGTCGTCCAGGGTCGACGCCCGGCCGTCTTCGCTGCGGACGACGCCGGCGAAGTAGCGGAAATGGTCGGCTGCTGCCGGGATGTCGACGGCCTTCGTTTCCCGGATGGGCTTGCCGTTGTCCAAGGTTTCGATGAGGGCCAGCGTGTCGGCGTTCTTATCGATGATGTCGGCGATTTTCAAGAGGATGGCCTGTCGTTTTCGAGGCGATACGTTTTTCCAGGCCGGGAAGGCAGCCTGGGCGGCGCGGACGGCGGCGTTGACGTCGTCCTGCGTCGCTTCGGCACAGACCGACAGGACTTCACCGTTGGCAGGGTTGATGGCTTTAAAGGTAGAACCGTCGCTGGACGGGACCCAGCGGCCATTGATATATAAATCGTAAGAGGGGCGGATGACATTTTTCATCAGGACACTTCCTTTCTACGTAATGAACATAAGAGAAAATGATTCTTTGTTAATGTAAAGTCATTATACCATAAGTATACTAAAACGGTCAACAATGGGAATTTTTTCACGGTCTTTGCTCTGTATAAATGATTGCAAATATTGACAAAGCAGGCTAAAATAGATAGGGTACACAATAAGTATAGTTTCACAGGAGAAGTTACATGTATAAATACGTTTTATTCGATCTCGACGGGACCCTGAACGATTCCAAAGAGGGTATCATCAAGTCCGTTGCCTATGCCCTGGAACAGATGGGCGAATCGACAGAAGGCCGTCTGAATCAGCATACTATCGTCGGGCCGCCGCTGTTGACGACCTTTGAAGACGTCTATGGCTTTTCGCCGGAAAAGGCCCGCCAGACTTATGCCTATTTCCAGGAACGCTACAGCACGATCGGCAAGTTCGAGAACCGGGCTTTCGACGGCATCGTTCCCATGCTCAAGGCCATGAAGGAAGCGGGCATCCGCTCGTTCGTCGCTACATCGAAGCCCCAGGTCCATGCCGAGGCGATCTGCCAGAAATTCGGCATCGCTCCCTATGTGGAAGCCATTGCCGGACCGGCCGTCGGCGGGACTGATACCAAGGCTGACGTCATGCGGCGCATCCTGGCTGGCCTGGGCCCGGTGGAAAAGGGCGACGCCGTCATGGTCGGCGACCGCCGTTTCGACATCATCGGCGCCCACGAATTGGGCCTGCCCGTCATCTATGTCACCTATGGCTATGGCGATGAAGCGGAACGGAAGGCCTTCCAGCCCGAGTACACGGCAGCGACCGTAGGGGACTTGAAGCGATTACTTTTGCAAGCATGATACTAGCTATAATACATTATATAATAAGAAATGAAGGAGCATTTTTATGAAGTTACAAGAAAAACAGATGATCCATGGCTTTGCCGTCGACCGGTCCCGTTACGTACCGGAACTGCACAGCCAGGCCTATGAGCTGCACCACGTCCAGTCCGGTGCCCGCCTGTTATATATCCAGAATGACGACGACAATAAGGTCTTTTCTATTTCCTTCCGGACGACGCCGTCTGACAGCACTGGCGTACCCCATATCTGCGAACATTCGACGCTCTGCGGCTCGCGGAAGTTCCCCCTCAAGGAACCCTTTGTCGAACTGGTGAAGGGCTCGCTCAACACCTTCCTCAACGCCATGACCTTTCCGGACAAGACCATGTATCCCGTAGCCAGCCGCAACGCTGCTGATTTCAAGAACCTCATGGACGTCTATCTCGACGCCGTCTTCTTCCCGAACATGATTAAGGACAAACAGGTCCTCATGCAGGAAGGCTGGCATTATCATCTCGACTCGGCTGACGACGAGCTGACTTATCGCGGCGTCGTCTATAACGAAATGAAAGGCGTCTTCTCTTCACCGGACTCGCAGATGGAACGGCACGTCATGGATGCCCTCTTCCCGGATACGACGTATGGCGTCGAATCGGGCGGCAACCCCGATGATATCCCGAACTTGACGCAGGAAGGCTTTGCCGCTTTCCACGCCAAATATTACCACCCGTCGAACAGCTATATCTTCCTCTACGGCGATATGGATATCGACCAGACCCTGGCCTTCATCGACGGCGAATACCTGAGCCAGTTCCAGGCCCAGACCATCGATTCGGCCATCGGCCGCCAGGCCTGCCCGGGCAGCCAGGTCCAGACCTTCCCCTACGGCATTGCCACGGGAGAAAAGACGGACCACAAGACGCTGCACAGCCTGACCTATGTCATCGACGACGCCCTGGACCCGACGGTAGCCATGGCCTTCAAAGTCCTGACCTACGTCCTCCTGCAGTCGCCGGCAGCGCCGCTGAAGAAAGCCCTGGTCGATGCCGGTCTGGGCAAGGATATTTCCGGTGACTTCCAGGATGGCCTCCTGCAGCCCTTGTGGGGCATTTCCGTCAATGGCTCGGACCCGGATAAACAGGACAAAATCCTGCCCATCGTCCGCGACGTTCTCAGCAACATGGTCCGCGACGGCCTGGACAAGACCCTGCTCACAGGCGCTTTGAACCGGACGGAATTCATCCTGCGCGAAGCCGATTTCGTCGGTCGCCCGAAGGGCCTCATCTACGGCATCCGCTGCATGGATACGTGGCTCTACGATATGGACCCTCTGGCTGCCCTGTCTTATGAAGGCTCCCTAGATGTGTTGCGCCGCGGCATCGACAACGGCTACTTTGAAGGCCTCATCCAGAAATACATCCTCGACAATCCCTATTACGCCCTGGTCTCCCTGGTACCGGAACCGGGCCTGACCGAACGGCACGACAAGGCCCTGGCCGACAAGCTGGCTGCTTACAAGGCTTCGCTCTCGAAAGAAGAAATCGACGCCATCGTAGCCGACTCCCAGGCCCTGCAGAAGCGGCAGGCCACGCCGGACTCGCCGGAAGCCCTGGAAACGATTCCGACCCTGACCCGGGACGACCTGGAAAAGAAGGCCGATACGATTGTCATGGAACAGCAGGATGTAGGCGGCGTCCCGGTCTGCTACGTCCCGGATGAAACGAACGGCATTACCTATGTCAATGCCTACTTCGACCTCCACGGCCTGACACGAGAAGAAATTTCCTATGTCTACCTGCTGAGCGATCTCATCGGCGATATGGATACGACAGACCATACGTATGGGGACATCGCGTCGCTCATCGACTTGTACACGGGCGGCATCGACTACAGCGTGTCGGCCTTTTCGAACCGGACGGACAACAAGGACTACATGCCGGTCTTCCGCTTCAAGGCCAAAGGCCTGACGCAGAACCTGGACAAACTTGTCGATTTGTTGAAGGAAATCTCCCTGCATACGGTCTTCACGAATAAGGACCGCCTGGTCGAACTCGTGGAAGAAACGAAGGCCGGCTGGGATATGGACGCCTTCCGCCGGGGCCATACGATTGTCATGCACCGCGTCTTGTCCTACGTTTCGCCAGTCGAAGCCTTCTGCGACGCCGGGGAATTGTCGTACTACGAATTCATTACCGATGTCGCCAGCCGCATCCACACGGACGCCGAAGCCATCGGAGCCAAACTCGCTGCGGTCATGAAGAAGATTTTCACCCGTTCGGCCCTGACCCTGGAAGTGACGGCCAGCCGGGACGACTGGCAGACGGCGAAAGACACTGTGTCGTCGTGGATCACGGCCCTGCCGCAGGGCGAAAAGCCCCAGGGCTTGTGCGATTTCGGCCTGTCCCGGAAGAATGAAGGCATCATGACCAGCGGCACGGTCCAGTACGTCGCCAAAGGCGGCAATTTCCGCAGCCACGGCTACGACTACGACGGCTCGCTCATGGTCCTCGATACGATCCTCCAGTACGGCTACTTGTGGACGAAGATCCGCGTCCAGGGCGGGGCGTACGGCGCCTTCACCCGTTTCTATGACAACGGCGACATGGTCTTCTGCTCGTACCGCGACCCCAATCTCCGCTCCAGCGTCGAAGCCTACGATGCCCTGGCAGATTATCTGGAATCCTTCGACGTGTCTGACCGGGAAATGACGAAATACGTCATCGGGACCTTGAGCCGCATCGACATCCCCTTGACGCCGTCCCTGCGGGGGGCCAAGGCCATGACCCGCTATTTCACGGGGACCACTGATGCCATTGCCCAGCAGCGCCGGGACCAGCTGCTGGCGACGACGGCCGCCGACATCCGGGCCCTGGCACCGCGCATCCGCGCCGTCATGGCCGATGACAATGTCTGCGTCATGGGCAGTGAAGCCAAGATACGCGAAGCGAAGGACTTGTTCACCAGCCTCATTTCGCTGCCCGATTAGGATGTGAGTGTCATGCGCGGACGTTTTGCGCCGAGCCCGACGGGCTATATCCATTTGGGCAATGTCTGGTCGGCTTTCCTGGCCTGGCTGCAAGTGCGCCAGGCCGGCGGGACCTTGGTCCTGCGGATCGAAGATATTGATGAACAGAGGTCGAAACCCATCTTTACCCAGGCCCTCATGGAAGACCTGCACTGGCTGGGCCTCGATTGGGATGAAGGGCCTGACATAGGCGGACCTTACGGGCCGTACATCCAGCAGGAACGATACGACCGCTATGCGGCGGCCCTGGATACACTCAAAACCGCCGGCCTCTTGTATCCCTGTTATTGCAGCCGCGCCCGCCTGCAGGCCGTCGGCGCCCCTCATGCCGGCGAGCATACCGTCTACGACGGCCATTGCTACGGCCTGAGCGAAGCCCAGCGGAAGCAGATGACCAAGAAGCCGTCGTGGCGGGTCCATGTGCCGGAACGGACCATTTCCTTTACAGACGGCGTCTACGGGCCGTTCCACGAAGACTTGACGCGCTGCTGCGGCGACTTCGTCGTCCGCCGGGCCGACGACATGTATGCCTATCAGCTGGCCGTCTCCGTCGACGACGGGGCCATGGCCATCACCCACGTCCTGCGCGGCGAAGACCTGTTATCGTCGACGGCCCAGCAGATATGGCTCATGGAAACGTTGGGCTATACGCCGCCCGTATACACCCACGTGCCCATGCTCGTCGATGAAGCCGGGAACCGCCTGTCCAAGCGCCAGCACGGCATCACCATCCGCTCCCTGCGGGACCGGGGCCTTACGGCAGAAGACATCTTATCCTACCTGGCCTACGCCGGCGGCCTGGTGCCGGAACGGCGCCGCTATAGCCGGGATGAACTCGTCCGGCGCTGCGATTTCCACAAATTGCGCACCGAGCCCATCGTCGTAAACATGCTGTAGGGGCCGCCAAAAGGGCGGCCCGCCGGGGGAGACGCACTCAGGTTCCTGTCATTATGCGAGGTTACTTTTCTCTATAGTTTTTAGTATGGAGTTTGTAGAAGATGGCTTTGAATTTAAAACTATTCCCTACAAACTTCAAACTTTCAACTCGAACTACGAACCACGAATCTCCCCAAGAAGTTTTGTCTGAAAGAAGAAACTTTCAGGCAAAACTTCTTTTTTTCGCCATTATGTTGTCACGGCGTGTGGAAATGTGGTAAAATGTAGTGAAAAGTGAAAGGAGTTGCGGCCTTATGTTTATGGGTGAATATGAACATACCATCGATGCAAAAGGTCGCGTTATTTTGCCTGTCAAATTTCGGGACGAACTAGGGCCAAAGTTCGTCGTTACCCGCGGTTTGGAAGGCTGCCTTTCTGTCTATACGATGGAGGCGTGGATGCGGTTGGCCGGCAGTTTGAAAAAACTCCGGGCTTCTAAAGAAAATGTCCGCGCCTTCAAGCGGTTTGTCTTCGGCAGTGCTGCCGAAGTAGAATTCGATAAACAAGGCCGCATCCTGATTCCGGCAACATTGAGGGCCTATGCCAAGCTGGTCAAGGATGTGACTGTCCTGGGGACAGGGGATAAGGTCGAAATCTGGAGCAAAGACGCTTATGAAGCGTATGCTGCCAAGACCGTACCGGTCATGGAAGAAATTGCAGAAAGTCTCGACGATGCCCTGGACTTGGACTTTTAGGAGGAATTATGAATTTTCATCACGTCAGTGTGCTTCGTAAAGAAACCATAGATAACTTAATTACCGACCCTGACGGGATCTATGTCGATTGTACACTCGGCGGCGGTGGCCATTCCCGGGCGCTGGCCGAACGCTTGTCGCCTAAGGCGACGCTCATCGGCCTCGACCAGGACCGGGACGCCATTGCAGCGGCGACGGAACGGCTGAAGGATACGGCCTGCCGGCGTATCCTGGTACAGCGGAATTTCCGCTATCTGCCAGACGTGCTCGATGAATTGGGGATAGAAAAGGTGGACGGCGTCATGTTCGACCTCGGCGTGTCCAGTTATCAGCTCGATACGCCGGAACGGGGCTTTTCCTACATGCAGGACGGTCCCTTGGACATGCGCATGGACCGGGACCAGAAGCGCAGCGCTTACGATATCGTCAATGGCTACAGCCAGGCCGACTTATACCGCATCATCAAGACCTACGGTGAAGAACGGTGGGCCAAGCGCATTGCGGCCTTCATCGTCGAGGCGCGGCGGGAAAAGCCCCTGGAACGGACAGAAGAACTGGTCCAGGTCATCAAGAAGGCCATCCCGGCCGGTGCCCGAAAGGACGGACCCCATCCGGCCAAGCGGACGTTCCAGGCCATCCGTATCGAAGTCAATGATGAACTGGGAATCCTTCACGATTCCCTGGAACAGGCTGCCCAGCGCCTGAAGCCGGGCGGACGGCTGTGCGTCATTACCTTCCATTCCCTGGAAGACCGCATTGCCAAACAGACGTTGAGGCTCTTGGCGACAGATTGTATCTGCCCGCCGGACATGCCCGTTTGTACGTGCCATCATCATGCCATCCTAAAAGCGAAGCGCCAGCCCATCCTGCCGTCGCAGGAAGAACTGGATACGAATCCGCGGGCCCGCAGTGCGAAGCTCCGCGTCGGCATCCGCAAGTAACGGGGCCGGGCTATGATCATGGAAATGGATGTGTTGCGTATGCTGGTGAGGAAAGCCGGGAACATACATGGTGATAAGAGCATACCCTTATGGCGGACGGCTGCCGTAGACGCAATCCGGCGGGGGGCGGCTTACGTCCTGCTGCCGATTGGAATGATTGCGGCTATCGTGATCGTGTCCAATCTACTGACATCCTGGGCGTATCAGCAGAGTGGAGAACTCATGGAGGTGAAGCGCGAGACGCAGCAGCTGCAGCGTGAAAACGATGAACTGCGCGTCGAGATTTCCAAATTGGAAACACCGGAACGAATTTACACGACCGCGACGAAGCGACTGGGCATGGTAGCACCGTCACGGATCCTTTACGGGAGCCAGACGGACCAGGCCGCAAGGGGAAAACGTCGATAATTGCTTAAAACCGAGAGGTCGACGCACTTCGTGCGACGACCTCATTGTTGTTTAGCTTGTAGAGAATACAGAAAGAAGTCACAAGGAGGACCTATGATTATGACCAAAACGGTAGGAGAACTTTGTAAACAGATCAAGGGCATTTATAATCTCAATGGCAGTGCCGATACGGTGATCACCGGTATTTCATCGGATTCGCGCCAGATTGAAGCGGGCTATCTCTTCGTCTGCATTTCCGGTGTCCACGTCGATGGCGCCGCCTTTGCAGCCCAGGCTGTCGAAAAGGGGGCCGTCGCCGTCTTGACGACGAAACACCTCGACCTGCCCAAGAGCACCGTCCAGATCCAGGTACCGGACATCCATCACGCCCTGGAAGACATGGTCCCGTTCTTTTATGATTATCCGGGCAAGAAGATGCGCATGATCGGCGTCACCGGCACTAACGGCAAGACGACGACGACTCACATCATCGCCCATATCCTGCGGGCTGCAGGCTATCATGTCGGTGTCATCGGCACCATCCACGCCCTCATCGACGACGAAGAACTGCCGATCCACAACACGACGCCGGATGTCGTCGAACTCCAGCACTTCCTGGCCCTCATGCAGGAAAAGGGCATGACCCATGTCGTCATGGAAGTTTCCAGCCATGCCCTGGCCTTGAACCGCGTCGCCGGCATCGAATACGATACGGCCGTCTTTACCAACCTGACCCAGGACCACCTCGATTTCCACAAGACCATGGAAAACTACGTCGCCGCTAAAGCCAAGCTCTTCCAGAGCCTGACCGCTGCCGACCACGTCAAGGAAAACAAGACGGCTGTCGTCAATATCGACGATCCCTGGTCCAAGGATATCCTCCAGGCCTGCCACTGCAAGGTCCTGACCTACGGTGTCGAAAAGGATGCCGACCTCAAAGGGTCCAACTTGAAAGTCGAATTGAAGAAATCCTCCTTTGATGTCGTCGGCCCCTTCGTCAACGTCCACCTCAACATGAATATCACGGGCTTGTTCAACGTCTACAATACGCTGGCTGCCATCGGCGCAGCCCATGCCGAAGGCGTCGATGAAGCCACTATCGACAAGGCTATCCAGACCTTCCACTCCGTACCGGGCCGTTTTGAACTCGTCGAAGCCGGTCAGGATTTCGCCATCGTCGTCGACTATTCCCATACGCCGGACAGCCTGCAGAAGGCCCTGGAAACGGCGCGGGCCATGAAGCCGAACCGCATCATCGCCGTCTTTGGTTGCGGCGGCGACCGCGATAAGACCAAGCGCCCCATCATGGGCCGCATCGGCGCCGAACTGGCCGATATCCCTATCGTCACGTCTGATAACCCCCGCTCGGAAAACCCGGAAACCATCGTTTCCGAAGTCGAAGCGGGCGTCAAGGAAGGCTTGAAACCGGGTCAGCACCATGAAGTCATCGTCAACCGCCGCGACGCCATTTACCGCGCCGTCGAACTGGCCCAGACCAACGACATCATCGTCATCGCCGGCAAGGGCCATGAAACGTATCAGATCCTCAACGACGGGACCATTCATTTCGATGACCGCGAAGAAGCGCGCAACGCCGTCCATGCACTGCACAGAGGAGATAAATAATGGCTGCTTTTACTAGCGAAGAAATAATCCAGGCCACTGGCGCCCGGCTCCTGAAGCCGGCCGCCTCTGTGTCTTTCAGCGATGTCTGCACGGATACGCGGGCCATTGCCAAGGGTTCGTTGTTCGTCGCCTTCAAAGGGACGTCTTTCAACGGCCATGATTTCGTAGATAAGGCCCTGGCTGCCGGCGCTGCCGGGGTAGTCGTATCGGAAGTGCGTCCGGAATATGAAGGGCTGACGGCGCCGATTTTCGTCGCCGCCGACACGCTCAAGGCCTATCAGGACCTGGCCCGCTTCCACCGCCGCCGCTTTGCCATCCCCGTCGTAGCCGTCACCGGTTCGGTCGGCAAGACGTCGACGCGCAATATGATCGCTACCGTCCTCAGCGAAAAGTACCGTGTCTTGCAGACGGAAAAGAATTTCAACAACGAAATCGGCCTGCCCAAGACGCTCTTGCAGCTGACGCCGGACCACGAAGCCTGCGTCGTAGAAATGGGCATGCGCGGCTTAGGGCAGATTGCCGAACTGGCTGCCATCGGCGAACCGACTATCGGCGTCGTAACCAACGTCGGCAAGAGCCATATCGAACTGCTCGGCTCGCAGGAAAATATCGCCAAGGCCAAAGCCGAACTCGTCCAGGCCCTGGATGAAAAGGGGACGGCTGTCCTCAACGGCGACGATCCCTTCGTCCGCCCGATGACGGCTTTGTGCAAAGGGAAGACCGTCCTCTATGGGACCGATGACCAGGCGGCTGTCCGGGCAGACCACATCGTCTGCGACCAGCAGGGCGTCCGCTTCCATTGCAGCGGCGCCGGCCAGTCTTTCGACGTTTCCGTGCCGGTCATCGGCGGCCACAACGTCTACAATGCCCTGGCAGCCATTGCCGTCGGCCAGCTGACGGGCCTGAGCGCGGCTGAGATACAGCGCGGCCTGACATCGTATCACGGCATGGCCATGCGCCAGGAACTGCTGCATATCGGGCCGTATACCTTCATCAACGATACGTATAATGCCAATCCCGCGTCCATGACCGAAGCCATCCGCACGCTGGACCTGCTGACAAAGGGCCGCAAGATCGCCGTCCTCGGCGGCATGGGCGAACTGGGAGACTGGGCGAAACGGGAACACGAAGCCATTGGCCGCCTCGTCGCCCAGACCGGTCTCGATGCCCTCATCACGATGGGCGATTTAGCCAAAGATATCGCCCAATCGGCGAAAGCTGCAGGCATGACGGCCGTATATACGACGGATACGCATGAACAGGCTGCCCGCCAGCTGAAAGAACTCCTCCACGATGGCGATACAGTCCTCCTCAAGGGCTCGCGGAGCTTTGCCATGGAAAAAATACTGCCCTATTTTGAAAGGAAGTAATGTGAATGTTTAAAATGCTGATTCTCAGCTTCATCGTCAGCCTGGTCATCGGCCTGGTCTTCGGACCGCTGGTCATCAAGGAATTGAAAAAATTCCATGCCCGCCAGTCCGAAAGGGAAGAAGGGCCGCAGAGCCACAAATATAAAGCCGGGACGCCGACTATGGGCGGCATCCTCATCCTGACGGCGCTGACCGTATCGTGCCTCATCTTCGATCCGATGGACCTGCGCAAAGGCCTGGCCTTATTCCTGGCTTTGGGGCATGGCGTCATCGGCTTCCTCGATGACAGCATCAAGGCCATCAAGCACCGCAACCTGGGTCTTACGGCGAAACAGAAACTGGCCGGCCAGTTCGTCATGGCCGCGGTTTTCTGCTACATCCTCGATGCCTTTCTCCATTTCCCGACGACCTTGTGGATTCCCTTTACTTCCATCACTGTCGATTTGGGCATGTTCTACTATCTCTTCGTCTTCGTCATGATCGTCGGCACGAGCAATGCCGTCAACCTGACCGACGGCCTCGACGGCCTGGCTGCCGGGTCCTGCGCCATTACGTCCGTTGCCTACGTCGTCATCGCCGTCGCCCTGGGCTATACCCATTTCGCTATCTTCGGCACGGCCCTGACCGGGGCCTGCCTGGGCTTCCTCTTCTATAACCAGCATCCGGCCAAGATGTTCATGGGCGATACGGGCTCTTTGGCTCTGGGCGGTGCCCTGGCAGCTATGGCCATTTTGACCAAGACGGAACTGCTCCTCATCCTGGCTGGCGGCTTGTACGTCATCGAAGCCCTGTCGGTCATCATCCAGGTCATTTCCTTCAAGACCCGCGGTGTCCGCGTCTTCAAGATGAGCCCAATCCACCACCACTTTGAGCTGTCTGGCTGGAGTGAAGTCAAGGTCGTCACTGTGTTCTGGAGCTTCTCGGCTCTCATGGCGATCCTGTCCATTATCGTCGTACTGGCCTGCAAATAGGGCCTGCGGCTTTTCTGATTGAACTACGATATTTTATATAAAGCAGGTGTTGGCAATGAGCATCATGGATTTTTCTGGAAAACATTTCTTAGTCATCGGCGCAGGCATCAGCGGCCGCGCTGCCTCTCTGGCCCTGGCAGGTCATGGCGGGTCCGTTACGCTGAATGATATGAAGGCCATCGACACGGCGGAACAGCCGTGGCCGGATATAAAGGCCGCCGGCGTCCAGCTAGTCTTCGGCAGCCAGGAAACGGCTCTTTTGGACGGCATGGATGTCGTCGTCCCGTCGCCGGTCATTTCTCCGGAAATCCCGATCATGAAAGAAGCGGCCCGCCGCGGCCTGCCAATCTGGAGTGAAGTCGAAGTCGCCTGCCGGGTCACCGATGCCGACATGATCGGCATTACTGGGACCAATGGCAAGACGACGACGACGACTCTGGTCGGCGAAATCATGAAGGCTACAGGCCGTCAGACCGTCGTCGGCGGCAATATCGGTTACGGCCTGTCGGCCCAGGCCGACAACCTGCCAAAAGAAGCCGTCGTCGTCGCTGAACTGTCCAGTTTCCAGCTCGAATTCACGCACAGCATCAAGGCCAAGGCTGCGACGATCCTCAACATCACGCCGGACCACCTGGACCGCCATCATACGATGGAAGGCTATGCCGCTGCCAAGGAACGGATTTTCCTCAATCAGGACAAGGGCGATTACGCCGTCCTCAATTACGATGACGAACGGGTACGGGCCATGGCGAAAGACATGACCGGTACGGTCGTCTATTTCTCGACGTGCGGCGAAGTCCCGGAAGGGGCCTTTTATCGGGACGGACAGCTTATCCTGCGCCTCCATGGACAGGATACCGTCGTCTGTGCCGAAACGGACCTGCACCTCTTCGGCAAGCATAATATCCAGAATTGCCTGGCTGCGATTCTCTTGACCTATGCTGCCGGAGCGCCTCTCGACGTCATCCGCCAGGTCCTCAAGGCTTTCAAAGGCGTCGAACACCGCCTGGAAAAAGTGCGGACCATCCACGGCGTCACCTATTACAACGACTCGAAGGGGACCAACGTCGATGCGTCCATGAAGGCCCTGGAAGCCTTCCCGCAGGGGCACCTCATCCTCATTGCCGGCGGCTATGACAAGAAGACGCCCCTCGATGACTTCATGGCCCTGGCGGCGAAACGCGTCGATACGCTGATCCTCATCGGCGATGCGGCCGAACGCTTCGAAGCCGCTGCCAAGAAAGCGGGTATCCAGGATATCCGCCGTACTGGTTACAGCATGGAAGGGGCCATCATGCTGGCCCGCAAAATCGCCAAGGCACCGCAGGCCGTCCTCTTGTCGCCGGCTTGCTCGAGCTTTGACATGTATGATAATTTTGAACAGCGCGGACGTGTCTTCAAGGGCATCGTCAACGCCATTTAATGATATTTAGAAGAAACAACAGGAGGCAGGAACATGCGTCGAGTCATTATTTCCGGAGGTGGCACAGGCGGCCATATCTACCCGGCAATTACCATTGCCCGGGCGATTGCCGACATTGAGCCCACCGAATTTCTCTACGTCGGCTCCAAAATCGGCCTGGAAAATACATTGATCCCTAAAGAAGGCTTGCCTTTCGTCACCCTCGACGTGCGGGGCCTGGAACGGAAGATTTCCGTCCGCAACCTCGTCACCCTGGGCAAGACGGCAGGCAGTCTGATCAAGGCAGAAGGCATTATCCACAAATTCAAACCGGACGTCGTCATCGGGACGGGCGGTTTCGTCTGCGGTCCGGTCCTTTTGGCAGCCAGCCTGAGCGGTGTGCCCACACTGATACAGGAACAGAACGTCATCCCCGGCGTTACCAATACGATTTTGAGCCGCTTCGTCAACCGCGTAGCCCTGGGCTATGAAGAGGCAGCAGCCCGTTTCAAGCGCAAGGATATCCTGGTCTATACGGGCAATCCCGTCCGCAAGGATATCCTCACGGTGACGCGGGAAGAAGGGCGCAAGGCCCTGGGCCTGGACCCGGATAAGTTTACGCTCCTCGTCGCCGGCGGCAGCCGCGGCGCCCGCAGCATCAACACGGCGATGATCGAAGTCCACAAGTATTTCCGCAACGACGACCATATCCAGATCCTCCACGTCACGGGGGACCATGAATACGACCGCGTCGTCAAGCAGCTGCCGGGCATCGAATGCCGCGGCCGCTATGGCAAGGGAAGCCGTATCATCCCGTACCTGCATCATATGCCCGACGCCCTGGCCGCCTGCGACCTGGCCGTCTACCGGGCCGGTGCCGTCGGTCTGGCTGAACTGACCGTCCGCGGCGTGCCGTCCATCCTCATTCCCTATCCCTATGCAGCCGAAGACCACCAGCGCTACAATGCCCAGGCCCTGGTCATGTGCGGCGCTGCCAAGATGATCCTCGACAAGATGCTGACAGGCCGGGAATTGTTAGAAGAAATCATTCATTTAAAAGACGATCCGAAGGCACTGGCAGCGATGGCGAAAGCCAGCCGCTCCATGGGCAAGCCACAGGCGGCACACGATATTGCCGAACTGGCCTTGTCGATTGCCCGCAAACGTCGTCCGTAAGAGGAAAAGAAGGGTGTGGAATAAACCTATGGTTAATCTGAACGATGTTACCAACGTTCATTTTATCGGCATTGCCGGCGCCGGGATGCGGGCAATTGCCAATGTTTTCATTGAAAAAGGATATCATGTGTCCGGTTCGGACCTCAAAGCGTCTCCGGTAACGGAACAGTTCGCCAAAAAAGGGGCCCGTATCTGTATCGGCCAGCGTCCGGAAAACCTGCAGGACGCCCAGGTCGTCGTCATTTCATCGGCTATCCGCGATACCAATGTGGAACTGGCCGAAGCGCGCCGCCGCGGTATTCCTGTCATCCATCGCTCGGATGCCCTGGTCCATATCATGAGCTGGGGGAAGGGGATTTCCGTAGCCGGTGCCCACGGCAAGACGACGACATCGTCCATGCTGGGCCAGGTCTTTGAAGAATGTCATCAGGACCCGACCATCGTCATCGGCGGCGAAGTCGATTACCTGCATAGCAATTCCATCCTGGGGAAAGGCGCCTATGTCATCGCCGAAGCCGATGAAAGCGATGGGACTTTCCTCAAGCAGAACCCTTATATCGCCGTCGTCACCAATATCGACGCCGACCATATGGACCATTACGGCTCACTGGAAAACGTCATCGCCGCTTTCAAGCAGTTCATCCAGAAGCTCGACCCTGAAGAAGGCCTGGCCGTCTTGTGCTTTGAAAACGACAAGATCCGCGCCCTGGCCCCGCAGACGGGCCGCCGCTACGTATCTTACGGCATCGAACAGCCGGCGGACTATCAGGCCAGCGACCTGCATTACCTCAAGGGCAAGCTCCATTTTTCCGTCTATAAGCACGGCGAAAAGATGGGGGATATGGTCCTCAATGTACCGGGACGCCACAACGTCCTCAACGCCCTGGCGACGACAGCCGTCGCCGATGCCTGCGGCCTGCCCTTCGACGGCATCGCGTCGGCCATGAGCCATTTCCACGGCGCCAAACGGCGTTTCCAGACCAAGGGCTTCGTCGGTGACGTCTGGGTCGTCGACGACTATGCCCACCATCCGACGGAAATCAATGCGACCTTGACGGCTGCCCGCGATATGGGGACGCACCGCGTCGTCTGCCTCTTCCAGCCGCACCGCTACACGCGAACAAAGCTGCTACTCGACCAGTACGGCAGCGCCTTTGCCAAAGCCGATAAGCTCATCGTCACCGACGTCTACAGTGCCGGTGAAGATCCCATCCCCGGTGTATCAGGGGAACTCATTGCCAAGAAGGTCAAGGAAACGACGGGACAAGATGTCACCTATATCCCGCACAAAGAAGACTTAGTGGCTTATTTGAAGGAAAATTCCCGGCCTCTCGACCTGGTCATCACCATGGGGGCCGGAGACATTTATAAAGTCGGCGAAGCCTATCTCGCTGAAGCTAAAGAAATGGAGAAATAAGGAAATGGAAGACATGAAAGATAAAAAAATTGCCGTCGTCGTCGGCGGTCCTTCGACAGAAGCAGAAGTATCGCGCCGCACTGGGGCTGCCATTGCTGACGCTTTGACGAAAAAGGGATATCACATCGAAACGATCGAACTCGTACCGAAAGAATTCGCCAAGACCTTGACCGAAAAGGGAATCGACATCGTCTTCAACGCCCTTCACGGCCGCTACGGCGAAGACGGTGTCATCCAGGGCTTGTGTGAAATGATGGGGATTCCCTATACCGGTCCCGGCGTCATGGCCAGTGCTGTCGGCATGAACAAGGTCATGAGCAAGGCCGCTTTCCAGGGGGCCGGCATTGCTACAGCGCCCTTTGCCTACTATTTCGCCACTCAGGACCGCGAAGCCATCGCTGCCGACATTGAACAGCGCTTCGACCTGCCTGTCGTCATCAAGTCGTCCGGCCAGGGCTCGAGTATCGGCACGGTCATCGTCCAGACCAAGGAGGAACTCCGTCCGGCCCTGGAAGAAGCCTTCAAGTACAGCGCTTCGCTGGTAGCCGAAGCCTTCATCGATGGCGATGAATTCACCGTCGCCGTCATGGACGACGTCGCCTTCCCGGTCATCCAGATCGTGTCCAGCACGGGCAAGTACGACTTCTATTCCAAATATGCCCCTGGCGTCGCCAAGCATCTCTGCCCGGCTCCGATTTCGCCGGAACTGACCAAAGAAATGCAGGACCTGGCCCTGAATGTCTTCCATCTGTGCCACTGCAGCGGCGTATCCCGCGTCGATATCATGACCGACAAAGAAGGCCATCCGTTCGTCCTGGAAATCAACACCGTCCCGGGCATGACGGCGACCAGCCTGGTCCCCGATGCCGCCCGGGCCATGGGAATGTCCTTTGAAGATTTGTGTGAAAAGATTTTGCTGGAAGCATCGGTAGGTAAGTTTTAATGGGAAAGAAATCATATCATACGGGGCAGCGACGGGTCGTGCTGCCTAACGATCCTCATGATGTGTTTGTTCCTCCTCATCTTGAGAACGACCCGCTGAACGAACCAGACCGGGAAGCCCTGGCCGCCAAGAAAGAAGCCCAGCGCCGCCGAAAGGCCCGCCAGGCAGCACGGCTGAAGAAGAAAAAGGCTCGGCAGAAACAGATTTGGGCCCGGCGCCGCCGTATCGGCTGTATCTTTACGGTCCTCGGCGTCTTCGTCATCTGGCTCTTCCTGCGCCTGGCGCCGGTCTCTTTCGGGACGATTATCGTCGATGGCAACGAGAACATGTCCTTTGAAGACGTCTACCGGGCCTGCGGGGCTTATTCCTATGTCAACGTCGTCCAGTTGTCGACAGACGATGTGGAAGAACGGCTGAAGAAAGACCTGCGCATTGCCGACGCGACAGTGACGCGGGAATTCCCGGCGACGATCCATGTCACCCTGACAGAACGCAAGCCAGCCGCTGTCATCACGACGCTATACGGCTTCGCCTATGTCGACAAGACGGGGCGGGTCATCGAACTGGGGCCGCAGATCAAGGGCGTATCCCTGCCAATCATGACGGGCAAGAAAGTCGATAACCTGCTCTTAGGCGATACGGTGACGGACCCGACCCTCCATTCGGCCATGGTCTATCTCCAGAGCCTGCCGCCGGATATTCTCAAGAATATCGCTGAAATCAATGTGGGAAATCCCGAAAGCATCGTCGCCTATACGACCGATTCCATCCCTATCCACCTGGGCAGCGGCGATGAACCGGCAGAACGGGCGAAGCTGACGGAAACGCTGCTGGCCGAAGTTCAGGAAAATCATCTGGCCGTCCAATACATCGACACGGATGTGCGCTCGCCCCTTGTCAAGACGAAATAAGGCGCATAGGGCCTTGATTTTCAAAAACAGGTAGATAAATTTTCTAAGATAGTGTAAAATAATAAGGAATCCTACTGCACAGGGTGTGCGTTATAGAGTCTGAAGGAGGAAATTGCGATATGGCAGAGTTTGCAAACATAAAAGTAATAGGTGTCGGTGGCGGCGGTAACAACGCTGTCAACCGTATGATAGAAAGCGGCTTGCAGGGCGTCCAGTTCATTTCGGTCAATACGGAAGACCAGGTCCTGGAAGTATCCAAAGCCGATGTCAAGATCCAGATCGGTGAAAAATTGACGCGCGGCCTCGGCGCCGGTGCCAATCCCCAGGTCGGCGAACAGGCTGCCCTGGAAAGCAAAGAAGAAATCGTCAAGGCCCTGCAGGGTGCCGACATGGTCTTCGTCACAGCCGGCATGGGCGGCGGTACCGGTACCGGTGCAGCTCCTATCGTTGCCGAATGTGCCAAGGAAATGGGGGCCCTCACGGTGGCTGTCGTTACCAAGCCGTTCTCTTTTGAAGGGAAACGCCGTAAGGAAGTCGCTGATAAAGGTGCCGACTACTTGAAAGAAAAGGTCGACACGATCATCACTATCCCTAACGATAAATTGCTTCAGATTATCGACAAGAAGACGCCCCTCAAGGACGCATTCCTCGTCGCTGACGATGTCCTCCGCCAGGGCGTACAGGGCATTTCCGATTTGATTACGACGACAGGCCTCATCAACCTCGACTTCGCCGATGTCAAGACCATCATGTCCGACCAGGGCGAAGCTATCATGGGTATCGGCGTCGGCTCCGGTGAAAACCGTGCTGTCGAAGCTGTCGATGGAGCTATCCACAGCGCCCTCCTGGAAACGAGCATCGACGGTGCCCAGAGCATCTTGCTCAACGTTACCGGCGGCCCGGATATCAGCTTGTACGAAATCAACGAAGCAGCTGAAAAAGTGGCTGAAGCTGTCGATCCGGAAGCCAACATCATCTTTGGTTCCGTCATTGATCCGGATATGGAAGATTCCATCCGCATCACTGTCGTGGCTACGGGTTTTGGCAAAGAACCGTCTTCGATTCCCGCATTTGGCCAGGGCACTGGTACAGCAGCCAAAGCCGGCGATACGAAAGACAATGCCGGCGGCGTAGAAATTCCTACGTGGATGAGATAATCAGCATGAAAAAAGCGGATCCCGGCGGACCCGCTTTTTTTTAAAAATACCGTCGAGAAGAAGGTAGGAGGAAAAAACATGAGATGCCCATTTTGCCAATGTGCAGATACAAAAGTAACGGATTCGCGGGCTACCGATGACGGCAAGGCCATCCGTCGCCGACGCGAATGCCAGCAGTGCGGCCGCCGTTTTACGACGTATGAAATGGTCGAAGAAGTGCCGCTCGTCGTCGTCAAGAAAGATGGCCGTCATGAATTATTCGACCGCAACAAATTATTGAACGGCCTGCTCCGGGCCTGCAACAAGCGGGAAGTCAAACGGCAGCAGCTGGAGGACATCGTCACCAAAGTCGAGCGTAACATCCGCAATACCCTGGCCCAGGAAGTGTCCAGTGAAAAGATAGGGGAAATGGTCCTCAGCGAGCTGCGCTCTGTCGATGAAGTCGCTTATATCCGCTTTGCTTCCGTATACCGCGAATTCGCCGATCTGGACAGTTTCATGGCTGAACTGCAGCATCTCATGGGCACGAAAGAAAAGAAATAAGAGACCGGAATCGAGGAACATTATGACAGAAAATTATATCGATCATTTTTTGAACCATGTCCTGCCGGAATTGCGCATCGCCGTCATCGGCGACATCATGGTCGACCGCTATGTGTTCGGCAAAGTGGAACGCATTTCGCCGGAAGCGCCCGTGCCTGTTAATAAAGTCGACCACATGACGTCCGTCCTGGGCGGGGCTGCCAACGTAGCCTCGAACCTGGCCAATCTCGATTGTCACGTCTTTCTGGGCGGCCTCATCGGCGACGATGAAAACGCGTCTCTCCTGCACCAGCTGCTGGAAGACGCCCATATCGACGGGTCGGGCCTGGTCGTGCGCCAGGACCACGCGACGACGACGAAAATGCGCATCCTCGGCGCCCGCCAGCAGATGGTACGCCTGGATTTTGAAGAAGTGACGCCCTTGGCCGTTACGGAAGAGGAACAACTCATGACCTGGCTGTACAACTGCGTGGCAGCCGGCCTGGACGGCATCATCCTGTCGGACTATAAGAAAGGCGTCCTCACCGATTCCCTGGCTCAGAGCATCATCAAAGAAGCCAATCGGGCCGGGATTCCCGTCCTGGTCGACCCCAAGGGCAGCGATTGGACGAAATACAACGGCGCCGATTTCGTGACGCCGAATATGAAAGAACTGAGCGACTGCCTGGGACGGCCTGTAGCTAATGAAGGACAGGCCGTCGTAGCAGCAGCGGAAATCCTGCATGAGCAGTATCAGTTTGCCCACCTCATGGTGACCCGCTCGGAAAAGGGCATCACCGTCATCGGCCGGGACGGCAAGGTGTGGAACAACCCGGCGACGGCGCAGGAAGTCTTCGACGTATCCGGTGCCGGTGATACCGTAGCCGCAGCTTTCCTGTCGGCTATTGCCGGCCACTTGTCAATCCGTACGAGCCTGCAGATCGCCAACGCCGCAGCGGGTATCGTCGTCACCAAGGTCGGGACCTATCCCATCCATCGCCACGAACTGCTCAAATTATGGCAGGAATGGCAGCCGGCCCACTGGCATCCGTATCAGCCCCTGAGTCGGGAAGAAGCGGCTGAAAAGATACGCCAATGGCAGAAGAAGGGCGATACCGTCGTCTTTACCAATGGCTGCTTCGACATCTTGCACCGCGGCCACGTCCTCTACCTGCAGCAGGCGGCCATGCTGGGCCAGCATCTCGTCGTCGGCCTCAACTCCGATGCGTCCGTGCGGCGCCTGAAAGGGGAAACACGGCCCCTGGTCAAACAGGAAGACCGGGCCATCCTTTTGAGTGCCCTGGCCTGCGTCGATGAAGTGGTCATCTTCGAGGAAGATACACCGAAAGAACTTTTACAGGTCCTGCGTCCGGATATCCTGGTCAAAGGCGGCGATTACAAAGCTGATGAAGTCGTCGGCCGGGAATCGGTCAAGCGCGTCGAGATCATTTCCTTTGAAGACGGATATTCGACGACAGGCCTGATCCAGAAAATAGCTGATTTAGTAAAGAAGGGGAAACTATGAAAATTGTAACAGGCGGTGCCGGTTTTATCGGCAGCAATATCGTAAAACAGTTGAATAACCGGGGCATCAACGACATCCTCATCGTCGACGACCTGACGGACGGCCGCAAATGCCGCAACCTCCAGGGCCTCGATTTCTTTGATTATATGGACTATGCCGACTTCGACGAACAGATGGCCGACGACACCTTCGACTGCGGCTACATCGACGTCGTCTTCCATGAAGGGGCCTGCTCGGACACGATGAACTACGACGGCCGCTACATGATGAAGAACAACTATGAAGGTAGCAAGAATCTCCTGCGCTACTGCATGCAGCGCAAGATTCCCTTCCTCTACGCTTCGTCGGCTTCGACTTATGGCAGCGGCAAGCACGGCTTCCGCGAAGACCCGGCCTGCGAACAGGCGCTGAATCCCTATGCCTATTCCAAGCTCCAGTTCGACCGCTTCGTCCGCCGCGTCATGCCCCTGGCCAAGAGCCAGATTGTCGGCTTCCGCTATTTCAATGTCTTCGGTCCCCAGGAAAACCACAAGGACCGCATGGCTTCGCTCATCTACCAGAAGTACCATGAACTCCAGGAAAAAGGGAAGATTACCCTCTTTGAAGGGACGGCAGGCTATGAAAATGGCGGCCAGATCCGCGATTTCATCTACGTCAACGACGTAGTCAACGTCATCTTCTATTTCTGGGAACATCCGGAACTGTCAGGCATCTACAACTGCGGCACCGGCATCGGCCATACGTTCAATGAATTCGTCCAGGGCGTCATCGATTATTGCGGCAAAGGCCATATCGAATACGTCCCCTTCCCGGACATCCTCAAGGGCAAGTACCAGAGCTATACCCAGGCCGACACGACGAAGCTCATGGAAGCCGGCTATGACCGCGGCTTTACCCTGCTCCCGGAAGCCGTCAAGGAATACTGCAGCATCCTGGAAAAGAGCGACGGGTATTACGAATGAGGAAGGCCGTCTTTTTCGACCGCGACGGCGTCCTTAACGTCGACAAATCCTATTTGGGCTTCATCAAGGATTTTGAATGGATGGACGGGGCCAAAGAGGCCCTGGCCTATCTGACGGAAGAGGGCTATGCCATCATCGTCGTCACCAACCAGAGCGGCGTCGCCCGCGGTTATTATACGGAAGACGATGTGAAGGTCCTCCACGACTGGATGTGCCGGGAAGCGGCCAAAGCCGGCGGCATCATTACGGCCGTCTACTACTGCCCTTATCTTGAAGGGGCGCCGGTCAAGGCCTATGACAAGAAGAGCGACTGGCGCAAGCCGGCGCCGGGCATGGTCCTGCAGGCGGCGAAAGATTACGATATCGATTTGAAACACTCTTTCATGATCGGTGATATGCCCCGCGATGTGGAATGTGGGCAGCGGGCCGGCATGGATGGCTATTTATTTACTGGCGGCAGGCTGGACGATTTCGTCCGGGCCATCGTCGCAGAAAGGAAGGGCCGTGAAAGCATATAAGAACATACTGGTCATCAAGATGAGCTCTCTCGGCGACGTCCTTCACGCCCTGCCGACACTCTACGCATTGCGCCAGAACTGCCCGGACGCCCGCATCGTCTGGGCAGTCCATGAACAGTTCGCGCCAGTCCTGCCGGGGAAACCTTATATCGACGAAGTCATCTATATCGACAAGAAGCGGCTGAAATCCCTGTCGTACTGGAAAGAGCTGCGCCGGACGCTCCATGCCTATCATTTCGACGTATCCTTTGACCTCCAGGGCCTGGCCAAGAGCGCTATCGTCGCCTGGTTGAGCGGTGCTGAAGAACGCTATGGCTATTGGGAAATGCGCGAAGGCAGTTTCCTGGTCAGCAAGGGCCTCACGGGTCCCCACAAGTACGACCACGTCATCGAACGCTATCTCGATACGGTCCGCGTCCTCGGCGGCCGCGTCGATGCCATTGAATTCCCGCTTCCCGATATTACCGGTGAAAGACGGGCCTGGCGCCAGCGTCTGGCGGCGGACGGCCTGACCGGACCCTATGTGGCCATCGTGCCCGGTGCCCGCTGGAGCGTCAAGGAATGGCCCTTGTCCCATTGGCAGGAATTCCTGCAGCGCCTGACGGCGTCCGGCATGGCCGCCGTCCTCTTAGGCAGCGGCGACGACGTCCCCAAAGGGAAGGCCCTGAAGGACCATGATTCGTCGGGCCAGGTCTTCGACTATACAGGCCGCACCGATTTGCGGCAGCTCATGGCGGCCATTGCTGAAAGCGCCCTCTATATCAGTGCCGATACGGGGCCGCTGCACATGGCCAATGCCTTGAAAAAAGAACTCATCGCCCTCTTTGGGCCGACGTGTCCCCAGCGGACCGGCCCTTACGGCGGAAACGACGACGCCTACATCCACATGGTCCTGTCGCCGACGTCCCAGGCGACGCCGGAACGGCCCTTGGTCGATGATCCGGACTGCATGGCCCAGATTACGCCCGATGCACTGTGGCAGGTCTATGAAGGCGTCCTGAAGAAGGTGGAACTATGATTAATCTGCGCAACAAAAAAATAATCGTCACCTTTCTCATGCATCTAGGCGACCTCATCCTCATCACCCCGTTTCTGCAGGTCCTGCGCCGTCATGCCCAGGGCTCGGAAATCACCCTCGTCGTCGATGAGAAAGTGGCCGACGTCGTCCGCTACAACCCCAATATCGACCACCTGGTCACGGTCGACAAGAAGGGTAAAGACAATTCCGTCCGGGCCCTGTGGCGTATCGGGCGGCACTTGCATCAGCATCACTACGATATCCTCATCAATCTGCATCCCAATGAACGGACGTCCTTCCTGGCGGCCGTCATCCACGCCAAGCAGTTCGTCGGCATGAGCCATTTCCTGGTCCGGCCCCTGATGGACCGCTATACCCGCCTGGACCGCATCCATCTCCACGCGGCCGATATGTACATCAACGTCCTGGCCCAGTTGGGCATCGACGACTACCGCAGCGACGGCCTGCAGTTCTTCACCTGCAAGGCCTGGGATGACAAGGCGACGGAATTCTACCGTACCCAGGGCGTCCACAACAGCGATGCCCTCATCGGTTTCAATATCGGCAGCGCCGTTCCGCAGAAACGCTGGCCGGCCAAGCGCTTTGCCGCCGTTGCCGACTACTTCGCCCGCCGCGGCTTCAAGTGCGTCTTCTTCGGCGGCCCTATGGATGAAGCTATGGTCAAAGAAGCGACGTCCCAGATGGAATCGGACCCGATCATTGCCACCGGGAAATTCACCATCGGCGAACTGGCCTCGGCCATCCGCTGCTGCTCGCTGTTCATTACCAACGACAGTGGCCCTATGCACGTCGCTGTCAGCCAGGGCGTTCCCCTGGTCGCCCTCTACGGGCCGAGCAATCCCAAGCTTTACGGCCCCTATACGGACCGGGCCATCGTCCTGGAATCGACGAACCACTATGAAGTGGGCAAGAGCATGAAACAGATTATCCGCGAAGGTAATTATAAAGGTATTTCGGTTATTCCCATGAGCCAGGTCATCGCCGCCGGCGAAGAACTCCTGAGCCGTTATTATGGAAGAAAATAACCCATATTATATGGAGGTGGAAGGTTATGAAAAAACTTATTATCGCAGCGACACTGGCCGCCCTGGCCATGACTTCGGCTGCCATGGCAGCGCCCATCCGCGATCCTCAGCCCGGTGACTTGAAGGCCAACGCCAACTATGGCTTCGACCAGAAAGAAGGCGGCCGCAGTGCCAAGAGCCGTCTGACTGGCGGCGACGTCACCTACGTCCTGAGCAACCGCTGGGATATCCAGTACGTCAACAACTACACCAAGGGCGACAACGACAACAAGATCAACGAAAACTATCTCGTCGGCAATTACCGCTTTACGCCGTATCTGTCGGCCTTTGCCGGCGGCTCCTACGTCAAGACGGAAACGTATAATACGACCAAGTCCTACGGCTATCAGGTCGGCCTCAAAGGCCAGATTCCCCTGGCAGCCCGCTGGCAGGGCTTTGCGTCCGTCGGTGTCGGCGATGACGTCAATACCTATGAAGTCGGTGTCGGCTACGACATTACGCCGAACTGGGATGCCCACGTAAAATACCGCAGCAGCAGCGTCGATGTCGATAACTACGACGACGATGTCAAAGGCTGGCAGGTCGGCATGGGCTATAAGTTCTGATATTGACAAGGGGCGGATCCGTCCCGTATAATGTACCAATGACATGTGCTGTGGTTGAAAGTCGATGTCAGTCGCAGACCAAGCGATCCACGTAAGGCACCCAAAGCGGTGCTGATCATAGTGCGGCCTAGAAGTAAGACCTGCCGCGGAAATACCGCGAGAGGGCTAGTAGTGGGGGACAGCAGTCTATGAGCGAACGTCCCAGCAGGCGAGTGTGGGGGTAAAGACCAGGTCAGGCATGTCAGGGAAAGGGGCTGTCGTATGAAGGATTCTGCCATCATGCGCAGTCCCTTTTTCTTTATAGTTTGTAGTTTATAGAAGATGGCCATAAATTTCAAACCATCCGCTAACCCCTAGCCCCTTAAAAGAGGCTGTCTTGATGTGACAGCCTCTTTTTTGTATTTTCGTTTGACGGATGATTGTTCGTATAGTAAAATGTAAGGGTATTTATGTTATTAGCCTAAGGAGTGGAGTCATAATGGATGCTAAGCGGTTGGAACGAGAAATTCACAAAAATCCCTTCGATACCTTTATGGATTTCCACGTCGAAAAGGCTGAACCAGAGAGTACGATCCTCACTTTTGAGAATAAAGGCTCGAAATGGGATAATCCCAATGGTACCATGTACGGCGGTGTCCTCTATTCCATGGCCGATTCGGCGATGGAGGCTGCTTGTGCTGTCTGTGGCAAAGCCGTCCTCACACTGGACCTGGGCATGAATTACCTGCGTCCGGCTTTTGCCAATACGGTCATCCGGGCCGAAGCCAGGATTATCCATAACGGCCGTACGACGATGGTCGCCCTCTGTGATTTTTACGATAATGACCAGCGCTATTTAGCTCATGGCAAGGGCACCTTCTTTGTGACAGGGGCCTACGTCTTTGAGGGAGAAAGGGGGCATACGGATGAATGAACCAGAAGAAGCAGTGAGCCCGGAAGTGGCAGAACGGCTACATCGTATGCTGGACAGTATTTATTCGCATACACCTTATTTCCAGAGCATGCCCTGTACGGTAGAAAAGCTCGACGTCGGCCGCGTCCGCATCGGCTTCGATATCAGTCGTCATTCCTGCAATTACCGGGGCATTGCCTCGGGCGGCGTCCTGGCCGCTTTCTGCGATACCCTCATGGGCATGGCCAGCCGGACCCTGGGCTTCCAGGTGACGACGCTGGAAATCAACATGAACTATATCCGCAGTGTCAAAGGCGGCGAGCACATTACCGGCGTGGGCCAGGTCATTCACCACGGCCGGAAGACCATTGTCGTCGAATGTGAATGTTATGATGCTAGCGGTAATATTATCGTAAAAGGGCGGTCGTCTTTTTATATTTTGAAAAAACTCGATTGATAGGATAATCATGTAATTATAGGGAAGGTTGGTTAGTACAAAGATGGATTTTGCTTATAACGACGAACAGAAAGAAATCATCAAGGTTGTCCGCGACCTGGTGGAAAAAGAAATCGTCCCCTACGCTTCGGAAATGGATGAAACGGGAAAACTCCATGAAGGGCTCCTGGAAAAATTGGCAGCCCAGGGCCTGCTGGGCGTCGCCATTCCGGAAGAATTCGGCGGTGCCGGCCTCGACGCCATCACTATCGCCGCTATTTATGAAGAATTAGGCAAAGGCTGTGCCGGCGTCGCTACGACCGTCGCTGCCAATGCCCTGGCCTCGTATCCCGTCATCATTGCCGGGAACGACGACCAGAAGAAACGCTATTTCGATATCATCAATGAAGACAACCTGGCCGCTTTTGCCCTGACTGAACCGGGCACCGGTTCCGATGCCGGTTCCGTTTCGACGCGGGCCATGAAGACCGAAGACGGCAAAGGCTATATCCTCAATGGTACGAAATGCTTCATTACCAACGGTGCCCTGGCCGAAGTCTTCGTCGTCTTCGCCAACACCCGCAAGAGCGGCGGCATCCGCGGCTTGACGGCCTTCATCGTCCGCAAGGGGACGCCGGGCTTCACAGTCGGCAAAGCCGAAAATAAAATGGGCATCCGCGCTTCCAATACGACGGAACTCATCTTCCAGGACTGCTTCGTCCCTGTCGAAGACCGTCTCGGCCGCGAAGGCCATGGCTTCCGCATCGCCATGGATACTTTGGATGCAGCCCGTCCCTTCGTCGGTGCCGTTTCCGTCGGCATTGCCGAAGCCGCTTTCCGCGCCTGCTGCGAATATGCCAAGGTTCGCGTACAGTTCGGCAAACCCATCGCTTCCTTTGAAATGGTCCAGGCCATGATCGCCGATATGGCCATGAAAGTCGAAGGAGCCCGCCTCCTGGTCCACCGCGCCTGCTGGATGAAAGACCAGGGTATGGACTTCAGCCGTGAAGCGGCCATTGCCAAGTGTAACGCGTCCGACGTGGCCATGCAGGTCACGACCGATGCAGTCCAGGTCATGGGCGGCTATGGCTATATCAAGGAATACCCTGTCGAAAAATACATGCGTGACGCCAAAATCATGCAGATTTACGAAGGCACCAACCAAATTCAGCGGTTGGTTATTGCAAATAAGACACTTTACTGATACAATATATAACAAACCCATAGAGGGATTTATGGCAATGATAAAGAGGGGATGGAACTGACTCCGCCTACAGGGAATCGAGGCCGCAGATTGAGAGCCTCGTGCCGGATGTTCCATGCGTTCACTTTAGAGCCTCCTGCTGAACGGAGTAGGCAGGACGGGGGTTCCCGTTACAGGACAATCGAGAATCAAGTAGGGTGGTACCGCGAATGAGACTTTCGCCCCTTAGGGGGCGGGAGTCTATTTTTTTGTACTTGCCAGTAGGAGGAAGAAAGTATGATCAGTGATAAGATCGAGGCCATCAAAGCGGCCGTCAATGAACAGCTCGCCAAGAGCGAACATCTTCAGGACGTACAGGATATCCGCGTCAAGTTCCTGGGTAAAAAAGGGGAACTGACGGCAATCATGAAGGAAATGAAGAATTTTTCCAAAGAAGAACGGCCTAAAGTCGGCCAGCTCGTCAACACGGCCCGCAATGCCATCGAAGAACAGCTCAAGGCCAAGATGGAAGAAGTCAAGGCCAAGGAATTGGCTGCGAAGATTGAATCGGAAAAAATCGACATTACCCTGCCGGGCCGCAAACCGGTCATGGGCCATGAACATCCCCTTCATCAGACCCTGCGCCTCATGGAAGACTCCTTCCTGCGCATGGGCTTCTCCATCGTTGAAGGGACGGATATTGAATCGGACTACTATAACTTCCAGTGCCTGAACCTGCCGGAAGATCATCCGGCCCGGGACATGCAGGACTCCATGTACATTACGGATAACATCCTCCTGCGGACCCATACATCGGGCATGCAGGCCCGGACCTTGCAGGCCCACAAGCCTAACGAACCCTTCAAGATCATCGCACCGGGCAAGGTATACCGCTGCGACTACGATGCGACCCATTCGCCGGTCTTCCACCAGATGGAAGGCATGATCATCGACAAGGACATCCGCTTCTCCGACCTCAAGGGCATGCTCGAAGACTTCCTGCGCGACATCTTCGGACCGCAGACGAAAGTCCGCTTCCGCGCCAGCTACTTCCCCTTTACGGAACCGAGCGCCGAAGTCGATATTTCCTGCGTCATGTGCGGCGGCAAGGGCTGCCGTGTCTGCTCCCACACGGGCTGGCTGGAAATCCTCGGCTGCGGCATGGTCAATCCCAGCGTCCTGCGCCTGAACGGCTATGACCCGGACGTCGTCACGGGTTTTGCCTTCGGCATGGGCGTCGAACGCATTGCCATGTTGAAATACGGCATCGATGATTTGCGCTTGTTCTATGAAAACGATATGCGGTTCTTGAACCAGTTCTAGGAGGGTATGAATAATGAAAAGTTCTTTAACTTGGATGCAGGATTATGTCGACATCGACATGAACCAGGACATGCAGGCATTTGCCGATAAATTGACCATTGCCGGTATCCCTGTCGAACAGGTGGAATACTGGGGGACAGAAGTCAAGAAAGTAAAGACCGGGAAGATCCTTCAGATCGACAAGCACCCCGATGCGGATAAACTCGTCGTCTGCCAGGTAGACATGGGGGATGAACAGCTCCAGATTGTCACGGCTGCGACCAACGTCCGCGTCGGCCAGATCGTCCCCGTCGCCGTCCACGGCGCTCATCTGCCGGGTGGCACCAAGATCAAGCGCTCGAAGCTGCGCGGCGTTTTGTCCAACGGCATGTTCTGCTCGGCCCACGAATTCGGCTTCGACGACAGCCTGCTCTTGCCGGAAGAACGGGAAGGCATTTGGATCCTGCCGCCCGATACGCCCCTCGGCGTCGATGCGGCCGACTATCTCCAGGTCCGCGACGTCGTCTATGAATATGAACTGACGGCCAACCGTGCCGACTGCTTCTCCATGGTCGGCCTGTCCCGTGAATTCGCCGTCCTCAGCGGCAAAGAAGCCCGTTACCCGGATATTTCCGTCAAAGAATGTGACACGCCCATCGACGGCAAGGTCAAAGTATCCATTGACGACGAAGAACTGTGCAGCCGTTATGCCGCCCGCCTGCTCCTGAACGTCAAGATCGGCAAGTCGCCTATGTGGATGCAGCAGCGCCTGCGCAAGTCCGGCGTCCGTCCCATCAACAACGTCGTCGACGCTACCAACTACACCATGATCGAACTGGGCATCCCACTCCATGCCTATGACTACGATAAAGTTGCCGGCCATCACCTCATCGCCCGCCGGGCCAAAGCCGATGAAGCCTTGAAGACTCTGGATGATGTAGACCGTAAATTGACCGACAACATGCTGGTCATCGCCGATGAAGAAAAAGCCTGCTGCGTCGCCGGCATCATGGGCGGCATGGATACGGAAGTCACGGACCAGACGACGTCGGTCATCCTCGAATGTGCTTCCTTCAAAGGCTCCAACATCCGTCATACGGGCCGTATGCTCGGCCTGCGTTCCGAAGCTTCCGGCCGTTTTGAACGAGGCCTCGATTCGGACAGCTGCATCAAATCCATCGACCGCTGTGCCCAGCTCCTCCAGAAAATGGGCGCCTGCGACGTAGCCCAAGGCGTCGTCGATGTCTATCCGAAACCGCAGGCTACGACGCGCATCGCCTTTACGGCGGCTCAGGTCAACAAATTCCTGGGCACGGAAATCCCGGAAGCCGACATGGTCCATATCCTGGAAACGCTGCAGTTCGGCATTGAAAAAGACGGCGATACCTTGACGGCCGTCGTTCCCAGTTATCGCGGCGACTGCACGGAAATGCCGGACATCGCCGAAGAAGTAGCCCGCGTCTACGGTTATGAAAACATCCCGTCTACGCGCCCGGCCGCTCCCATTTCCAAAGGCGAAGCCGGCTTCCACCACGACGTAGGCGAAAAGATTTCGTCCATCCTCAGCAGCAGCGGCCTCAACGAAACGGTCACGTTCAGCTTCATGCATCCGGACCAGCTGAAGAAACTCCTCTTCAAGGACGGCGACGCCGTATACAACGCCGTACCCATCCTCAACCCGATTACGGAAGACTTCCCGCTCATGCGGACGACGCTGGTACCGACCTTGATGGATGTCCTGGTCCGCAACCAGGCCGTCAAGAATCCGTCTGTCGGCATCTACGAAATCGCACCGGTCTATTGGCCGAAACAGCTGCCCCTGACGGAACTGCCGGAACAGGAATTCTACGTCAGCGGCCTCCTCTACGGCCAGCGCACGCCTGCTGAATGGCCGGCCAAAGCGGAAAATTATGACTTCTATGACGTCAAGGGCCTCGTCGAAGCCGTCCTCCAGGGACTGGGCATCCAGGCCGACCTGGAAGTCTCCGACTGGGCGCCGCTCCATCCGGGCAAGGCTGCCCGCTACGTCAAAGACGGCAAGGTCCTCTGCGACTTCGGCGAACTCCACCCCAAAGCTATCGACAATTACGATGTCGCCGGCCCGGTCTACGTCTTTGAAATGCATATGGACGCTATCCTGCCCTTGGTCAACCTCCTGCCGGATTACCATAAAGTCGCCAAGTTCCCGGCATCGAGCCGCGACCTGGCCTTCCTGGCACCGCTGGCTACGGCCAATGCCGACATCGTCAGCGTCATCAAAGAAGACGGCGGCGACAACCTGGAAGCCGTCCACCTCTTCGACATGTACACGGGCAAACAGGTACCGCAGGGCTACAAGAGCCTGGCCTATTCCTTAGTCTTCCGTTCCGAAGAAGGGACCCTGACCGACGCCGACATCCAGGCCCCGGTCGACGCCATCGTCAAAGACCTGAAAGAAAAATTCGGCTGCGAATTGCGGTAGGGGCAGTTCAAAAACTTTAAATTTAAAGCCATCCGCTAGCCACTAGCCACGAGCCACTTAAAGAGGCTGTCTTCATGGACAGCCTCTTTATCCCATATTGTAAAAAAAGTAAAGTTGTGGTATGATGTAGAGCGTAATATGGTATTTTTGAGATATTCAGGGCTCTACCAGCCCATAAGGAGGACATACTTAGAATGAACGTAACAGTGAATGAAGTAGACCAGCACAAAGTAACCCTGCACATTGAAGTGCCTGCTAAGGACGCTTCCAAACAGGCAGCAGCAGCTTGCAAGAACTTGGCAAGCCGTGTCAATATCCCGGGCTTCCGCAAGGGGAAAGCACCGCGCATGGTACTGGAAAGCTTCTTGGGCAAAGATGCTGTCAAACAGGAAGTTTTTGAAGCTATTGCCAATAAAGCCTACAGCGACGCCCTCGACCAGGAAGGCATCGTTCCTGTAACTGAACCGGAATTGAACGTCATTACCGACGAAAAAGGCAAAGACGTCGTATTTGAAGCTACGGTCACCAAGAAACCGGAAGTCAAACTCGGCGAATACAAAGGCATTACCGTTGCCAAAGACAAAGTCGACGTAACCGACGAAGACGTAGCCAAAGAACTGGCTAACCTCCAGAAACAGCATGCGAAACTCGTCGTAGCTCCGGAAGGCACGGAAATCGCAAAAGATGACTTCGCTGTCATCGATTTCAAAGGCACTGTCGACGGCGTCGCATTCGAAGGCGGCGAAGGCAAATCCTATCCGCTCCAGATCGGCTCCGGCAGCTTCATCCCGGGCTTTGAAGATCAGCTCATCGGCTGCAAAGCTGGCGACGAAAAAGACGTCAAAGTCACCTTCCCGGAAGATTACTTTGAAAAATCCCTGGCTGGCAAAGAAGCTGTCTTTGCCGTTAAAGTCAACGACGTAAAACGCAGCGAACTCCCGGCCATCGACGATGAATTCGCTAAAGAAGCCGGCAAATTCGACAGCGTCGACGACCTCAAAGCCGACATCCGCAAACGCCTCGAATCGAAAGCATCCTTCCAGGCTTTGGAAAAATTCAACTCTGAAGTCCTGAAGACGGCTGTCAACAATGCCGAAGTCGATATTCCGCAGGTCATGATCGACGACAAAATCGACCAGATGATTGAAGAACTGGCCATGAAACTGGAAACACAGCGCATGAGCCTCGACGATTATCTCAAATACATGAACCAGGATATGGACAAACTCAAAGAACATTACGCTGAACCGGCTAAAGAAAACGTAAAGATGGACCTCGTCCTCGAAGCTATCGCCAAAGCTGAAAACATCGAAGTCAAAGACATCGATCTCCAGGCTGAAATCATCACGATGGCTCAGAACTTCGGTGCCGATCCGAAAGAAGTCTACAAGATCATTTTGAAAGAACATCGCGTTCCCATGCTCGTACAGTCTGTCGGCCGTAAAAAAGCAGCCAGCTTCATCCTGAAAAATGCCGTCGACCCGAACGAAGACAAAAAAGAAGAAGCTAAAGCTGAAGACGCAAAGGCTGAAGACTAATCCCGGAAACGCATTCTCCGGAGGTGTTAGTTTTGACAAATATGTATGTACCCATCGTCGTCGAACAGACGGCACAAGGGGAACGGAGCTATGATATCTATTCCCGCCTGTTGAAAGACCGCATCGTCTTCCTCGGCGGCCCGATTGATGATACCGTTGCCAACAGCATCATCGCCCAGCTCCTTTTCCTGGAAGCAGAAAATCCTGACAAGGATATCCACTTATATATCAACAGTCCTGGCGGCGTCGTCACGGCAGGCATGGCCATCTACGATACCATGCAGTACATCAAGCCGGACGTCTCGACGATCTGCGTCGGTTCCGCTGCCAGCATGGCGTCGGTACTCCTGACGGCCGGTGCCAAGGGCAAACGCTTCGCCCTGCCGCATTCCCAGGTCATGATCCACCAGCCTCTCGGCGGTGTCCAGGGCCAGGCTACGGAAATCGAAATCCATGCACGCGAAATCCTGCGCATGCGCAAGGAATTGAACGGTATCTTGTCTGAACACACAGGACAGCCCATTGACGTCATCCAGAAGGATACGGAACGGGATAATTTCATGACTGCCGAAGAAGCCAAGGAATACGGCCTCATCGATGAAATCCTGACCCGTCCGCTGCCGGATGAAACGAAATAGGACAGGAGGAAGACAAGATGAACGATAGGAATGATGAACCGCGTTGCAGTTTCTGCGGCCGGCCCCAGAGCGAAGTACAGAAGCTCATTGCCGGCCCGGGCGTCTATATCTGCGACGAATGTGTTGCCGTAGCGCAGCACATCATGGAAGAAGAAAAGGCGGAAGAAACGCCGGACTTCCAGCTCAAGGACCTGCCGACGCCGCATGAAATCAAGGCTACCCTTGATGAATACGTCATCGGCCAGGAAGCAGCCAAGAAGACCCTTTCCGTTGCAGTGTACAACCACTACAAGCGGCTCCAGACCAATTTCAGCGCCTCTGATGATGATGTAGAGCTCCAGAAGTCGAATATCGTCATGGTCGGCCCGACTGGGAGCGGCAAGACCCTCCTGGCCCAGACCCTGGCCCGCCTCCTCGATGTGCCCTTTGCCATCGCCGATGCGACGAGCCTGACCGAAGCCGGCTATGTCGGCGAAGACGTCGAAAACTGCCTGCTCAAGCTCATCCAGGCCGCTGATTACGATATTGCCAAAGCTGAACGGGGCATCATCTACATCGACGAAATCGATAAGATTGCCCGCAAATCGGAAAACCCGTCTATTACCCGTGACGTTTCCGGTGAAGGCGTCCAGCAGGCCTTGTTGAAGATCCTCGAAGGGACCGTTGCCGGCGTTCCGCCTCAGGGCGGCCGCAAGCATCCCCACCAGAAAATGCTCCAGATCGACACGACGAACATCCTGTTCATCTGCGGCGGCGCTTTCGATGGCATCGACAAGACCATCCTCAACCGTACGACGGACAAGAATATGGGCTTCGGTGCGGACATCCACTCCAAGTCCGAACACTCCATGGAATCGCTCCTCAAGGAAATCATCCCGACGGACCTCCAGAAGTTCGGCCTCATCCCGGAATTGATCGGCCGCCTGCCCGTATTGGTTACTCTCAATCCTCTCGATGAAGATGCGATGGTACACATCCTGACAGAACCGAAGAACGCCCTGGTCAAACAGTATCAGAAGATGCTGTCCATGGACGACGTAGATCTCGAATTTACGCCGGAAGCTCTCCAGGCCATTGCCAAGGAAGCGCTGCGGCGCAATACCGGTGCCCGCGGGCTTCGCTCCATCATCGAACGGATCATGCTCGATGTCATGTTTGATGTACCGAGCCGCGACGATGTAGCCAAGTGCATCGTCACGGAAAAATGCGTCAAAGAAGGCGCTGAGCCCGACCTCGTATTGAAAGAGGCAAAATGATATAATGTACAATAAAACTCATTTCTTAAACCGGAAATGAGTTTTATTTTTCCATAGAAGAAGGTGAAGTGTATGAACGAAAACGTTGTGCTCAACGAACAAGATATCCTGGCCCTGCCTTTTGTCCCGCTCCGGGGCATCGTCGTCTATCCGAAGCTGGTCAGCCACATCGACATCGGCCGCGATACGTCCCTGGCTGCCGTCGACTACGCCATGGAACACGACCGGCAGCTCCTGGTAGCGACCCAGGTCGATGAAAACGAAGACAATCCGGGTTTTGACGACGTCTATACCATCGGCTGCCTGGTCAAGATCGAACAGCTCCTGCGCATGCCTGGCGGCCTGGTACGCATCCTGGTCAACGGCATTTCCCGCGTCCGCATGCAGGGCTTTTCCCAGAAAGCCGATTACCTCGAAGGGGCTGCCGTCAAAGTGGCTGAAATCAGCCGCAACGAAGTCGAAGAAGAAGCCCTGCGCCGGGTCGTCCTCAAGCGGCTCCTGGACTGGCTGGGCAATCTCCGCGACGGCGAAGAAGCCAGCGAAAATGCCAAGAACATCGACGAACCGGGCGTCCTGGCTGACTTCGCTGCGTCCCAGCTGCCCTTGCGCCTGGTCATCCGCCAGCAGCTCCTGGAAACGGCTGACGTCGAAGCCCGTCTGCGCCGCATTGCGTCGCTCTTGGATACGGAAGTCGACATTGCCAACCTGGAATCGAAGCTGAACATGGAAGTCCGCGGCAAGATGGACCAGCAGCAGAAAGAATACTACCTGCGGGAAAAGATCAAGGCCATCCATGAAGAATTGGGCGACAAAGTCGACAAGGACACGGAAGTCCAGGAACTCCGCGACCAGATCAAGAAGATGAAGCTCGACGAAGACATCGAAAAGGCCCTGCTCAAGGAAGTGGACCGCCTCGACTCCATGCCGCCCATGATGGCGGAATCGGCCATCATCCGCACCTACCTCGACTGGGCCATGGCCCTTCCCTGGAAGAAGGAAACCAAGGACCGCCTGGACCTCAACGAAGCGCAGAAAGTCCTCGATGAAGACCATTACGGCCTGAAGAAGGTCAAAGACCGCATCATCGAATATTTAGCGGTCAAACAGCTGACGCACAGCCTGAAAGGGCCTATTCTCTGTTTTGTCGGTCCTCCGGGCACGGGCAAGACGAGTATCGCCAAATCCATCGCCCGGGCCATGAACCGCAAGTACGTCCGCGTATCCCTGGGCGGCGTCCGCGATGAAGCTGAAATCCGCGGCCATCGCCGGACTTACATCGGTGCCCTGCCGGGCCGTATCCTGGCCGGTATGAAACAGGCCGGCGTCAAGAACCCGGTCTTCCTCCTCGACGAAATAGACAAGATGACGTCCGACATGCGCGGCGACCCGTCGTCGGCACTGCTGGAAGTCCTCGACCCGGAACAGAACAATACTTTCAGTGACCATTTCCTGGAACTGCCCTTCGACTTGTCGAAAGTCTTCTGGATCACGACGGCCAACGTCCTCGGCGATATTCCCCGGCCCCTCATGGACCGCATGGAAATCATCGACTTCACGAGTTATACAGAAGAAGAGAAGGTCCAGATCGCCAAGCGCTATCTGGTGCCGAAACAGATTAAAGAAAATGGCCTTAAACCGAGTCAGGCCAAGTTCTCCGACGCCGTCCTGCGCCATATCATCGAAGGCTATACGCGCGAATCGGGCGTCCGCAGCCTGGAAAAGACCATCGGTACGGTCTGCCGCCGTATCGGCAAATCCCTGCTCATGAACGACGAAGTACCGCTCAGCGTCTCCGTCAAGAACCTGGAAAAACTGCTCGGTCCGGTCAAATTCCTGCCGGAAACGGTTCACAAAGACGACGAAGTCGGCATCGTCACTGGTATGGCCTGGACCCAGGTCGGCGGTGAAGTCCTGGAAACGGAAGCCGTTGCCGTCAAGGGCAAAGGCCGCCTGCTGCTCACGGGCCAGCTCGGCGACGTCATGAAGGAATCGGCTGAAGCCGGCGTGACCTACGTCCGCAGCCGGGCCGATGTCCTGGGCATCGATGCCGATTTCTACGCCAACATGGACTTGCACATCCACCTGCCCGAAGGAGCCATCCCTAAAGACGGTCCGTCGGCAGGCATCACCATGGCCACGGCCATTACGTCGGCCCTGACGGGCAAAGCCGTCCGCCACGACGTAGCCATGACCGGTGAAATCACGTTGCGCGGGACGGTCCTGCCCGTAGGGGGCATCAAGGAAAAAGTCATCGCCGCTCACCGGGCAGGCATCAAGAAGATCCTCTTGCCTGAAGAAAACAAGCGCGACATGGACGAAGTGCCGCAGTCGGTCAAAAAAGACGTCAAATTCGTCTTCGTTCACCATATGGATGAAGTGCTGGCTCAGGCACTGGTGAAGTCCTGATGGCTTCGTATGATATCATCAAGGCGGCCTATGCCACGACGGCGGTCCGCCGCGACCAGTACCCCGAAGGGAACGTGCCGGAAGTCGCCTTCCTCGGCCGTTCCAACGTCGGCAAGTCGAGCCTGATCAATTCCCTGTGCAACCACCGCGGCCTGGCCCGTGTCAGCGGCGCACCGGGGAAGACGCAGACTATCAACTACTTCAGCGCAGCCCTGCGGCGGCGCGATGAAGAAGAAGGGGAGCAGCGCCTGCCGTTTTACTTAGTCGACCTGCCGGGCTATGGCTTTGCCAAGACCGGCGGCAGGAACCGCGACATGTGGAGTGCCTTCATCGGCGAATACGTCACGCAGTCGCCGAACCTCTGCGTCCTCTGCCTGCTCGTCGACCTGCGCCATCCCGGCCTGGCCATCGACCAGCAGGCCTATGACTGGCTGGCCAGCGCCGGCGTCCCCCTGCAGATTGTAGGGACCAAGGCGGACAAGCTCAAGGCCAATGAAAAGAACCGCAACCTGGCCCAGCTCAACAAATTCTTCCCGTCAGACCGGCCGGCCCTGGCCTACTCGTCGCTAAAACGCGACGGCTTCGGCCCCCTGGCCAAGAACCTCTTTGAACGGGTGCTGGCCGTCAGCAGGTAGCAGTTAGCCGCTAGCCACGAACCCCTAACTGCTAACCCCCTAAAAAGGGGCTGTCTTCAAAGGACAGCCCCTTTTTTTGCTCCTTTTATAGCGAACGATGTTTCTAGTTGGCTTCATTAAGCGAAAGTGGTATAATGGATTTGATTTACATCGGCCAGATGGGAGGTTGTATAATCATGGCAGTAGTTTCGATTGACAGTGATGCTGATTTTTCTGTGAAAGTCCTTCACCAGCCGGGCATTGTCATCGCAGACTTCTGGGCTCCCTGGTGCGAACCGTGCAAGATGGTTCATTCAGAAATCAGCCAGGCTGCCGCGAATTTTGGCGATGCTGTGAAAGTAGTACGCATCAATGTCGATACGATGCGGAATATTGCCGAAAAATATGAAATCATGGCGGTTCCGACATTATTGTTCTTTAAGGGCGGTAAGCCACTCAAACGCATTATCGGCTATGCCTCGCAGGCGGAAATCAGCAAGTTCCTGGCGTCTGTCGTAGCAGAAAACAAGGCTGCCGGTTTTGACAACAAAAATATTGGGATGATATAATTGAATTTAGAAACGAGAGGGACGGGACGACAGTTATTGTCTATTGTCGTTCCTGTATACAATGAACAGCCGAACATTGAGAAATTCTATGAAGAGGCGACGAAAGCCGCAGCGACACTCGATATGGATTATGAAATCATCTTTGTCGACGACGGTTCTAAAGATGCAACGCCCCTCATCCTCAGCCGCTTGACCCAGCAGGATGAGCACGTGCGGGCTTTTATCCTGGCCCGTAACTTCGGCCATCAGCTGGCCATTACCTGCGGCATGGATCATGCCCTTGGCGACGCCGTCATCACCATGGATGGTGACTTGCAGCATCCGCCGTCGATGATCCCCGAATTGGTCCAGAAATGGCGCGAAGGCAACGACGTCGTCCAGACCATACGGGAAGCGACGGACGATGCGGGCTTCCTCAAGCGCATGACGTCGAAATGGTATTATCGTATACTGAATGCCGTATCCCCGGTCCACATCACACCAGGCGGGTCCGACTTCCGCCTCATCGATAAGCGGGTCCTGGAAACATTCAAGCAGTTCCGCGAACACGACCGTTTCATCCGCGGCCTCATCGGGGACATCGGTTACACACAGACTTTTATTCATTTCGTAGCACCCAAGCGTTATGCCGGGAAATCGAAGTTTTCCGTACGCAAGATGCTTCATTTTGCCCTGGACGGGATCATGGCCTATTCCAAGATTCCCCTGCGGGTTTCCTTTTATATCGGCATGCTGAGCGGTTTGTTGAGCCTGCTCCTGATTTTGCATGTCATCTATTGTAATATAATGGGCGAAGCCGTGCCGGGATGGACGACGACGATGATCGTCGACTGCCTGTTCAGCGGGTTCCAGCTCATTTTTATTGGTGTCATCGGAGAGTATATAGGACGTATATTTGAAGAGGTGAAACATAGGCCTCTGTATTGGCTGCGGGCTGAACTCGGCCAGCATAAAGACAGGTAGGAACGGTGCGTTGTATGGCCTTCGAGACAGAGAGGAGTATTTATGTGGAAAAAAATCAGTAAAGTTTTGATATTTGCCGCACTTTTCGTTTTTGCCGCACTGCCGGCGCTGGCAGCTTCTCCGCTGACCATTGGCAGCCGGGGCGATGAAGTCCGTTCGATTCAACAGATTCTTCGCAGTAAAGGCTACCGGGTCAATGTCAACGGCGTTTACACCAATGATACGGCGCGGGCCGTATCGCAGTATCAGAAAGATAAGAAAATCCAGGTCAGCGGTAAAGTCGGCGGCTGGACCTATTATCTCCTGACAGGCAATCGTTCCATGCTGCCGCCTAAGCCGGTCATGAAGAGAGGGCAGGAGACGCGCTTTAACAATGGCGCTATCAGCAAATACCGTCATTTCAGCGGCGGCGATGCTTTCGGCAACCAGCTGGTCAATTCGGCATACCAGTATTTGGGCATCCCTTACGTATTCGGCGGCAATACGCCGGCTGAAGGCTTCGACTGCTCAGGCTTTACGAAATATGTCTTTTCCCATAATGGCATCAATCTGCCGCGCCTGGCAGATGAACAATATGAAGTAGGCCAGCGGGTCCGCCGCAGCGAACTCATGCCGGGCGACCTGGTCTTCTTCACGACGTATGAACCGGGTGTATCCCATACGGGCATCTATGTCGGCAATAACAATTTCATCAGTGCCACCAGCAGTGGCGGCATCCGCGTAGACAGCCTCGACAGCGGTTATTGGTCGCCGCGCTATGTCGGTGCTACACGGGTCCGGAGATAGGCAAACTGGCTAGGGAACAGTCGTCCTCTAGCCTTTCCTTATACAACCGGGCTGTGAGATAAAAAATAACAAGAAAAGGTTGCCGAACAGGGGGAAATGAGCGTATAATTTTCCCATGTAGAAAGATATTTAGAGGGAGTGTTTACTATATGAAGTACATGACGGGTAATGAAATCCGCAAAGCCTATTTACAGTTCTTTAAGAGCAAGGAGCACTTGATCCTGCACAGTTTTCCGCTCATTCCGGAAAACGACCCCAGCCTGCTCCTCATCGGCGCCGGCATGGCACCGCTCAAACCATATTTCACGGGTAAGCTCGTACCGCCGTCGTACCGCGTCACGACGAGTCAGAAGTGCATCCGCACTGACGATATCGACAACGTAGGCCGTACGGCCCGTCACCATACGTTCTTTGAAATGCTGGGCAATTTCTCCTTTGGCAACTACTTTAAGAAAGAAGCCATTTCCTGGGCCTGGGAATTCCTGACCAAAGTCCTGGAACTGGATACGGATAAATTGTATGTCACCATCTATCCCGATGACAAAGAAGCCTATGACTACTGGCATAATATGATTGGCCTGGCTGACGAACGGATTTTCAAATTCGACGATAACTTCTGGGAAATCGGCGAAGGCCCGTGCGGTCCGGACAGTGAAATCTTCTATGACCTCGGCCCGGAACGAGGCTGCGGTAAACCGACGTGTACCGTCGGCTGCGACTGCGACCGCTACCTGGAAATCTGGAACCTCGTCTTCACCCAGTACAACCGCACTAAAGACGGCAAGTACGAACCGCTGGCCAAGAAGAACATCGATACGGGCTGCGGTCTGGAACGACTGGCTTCGGTCATCCAGCAGAAAGAATCGAACTTTGAAACGGATCTCATCTTCCCAATCATCGAAAAAGTCATCGCCATTTCCGGCGGCGACTACAATGACCCCCGTCAGAAGATGGCCATGAAGGTCATTGCTGACCATATCCGCGCCATTACCTTCATGATTTCCGATGGCATCCTGCCGTCCAATGAAGGCCGCGGCTACGTCCTGCGCCGTATCCTGCGCCGTGCCGTCCGCTTCGGCCGCCTCCTGGGCATCAAGGACCTCTTCCTGGCAGGTCTCGTCGATACGGTATTGGACATCCTCGGCGATGAATATCCGGAAACGCGGGAACACGAAGCCCTCATCAAACAGATTATCAATACAGAAGAAAAACAGTTCAGCGCTACCCTGGCACAGGGCATGGAACTGCTCAACGATATGATGGCCCATGTGGGCGACGACAAAGTCCTCACTGGCGCTGAAGTCTTCAAACTCTATGATACGTATGGCTTCCCTATGGAACTGACCGAAGAAATCGCCGGCGAACAGGGCTTCAAAGTCGATAAAGACGGCTTCCAGGAAGCCATGAAGGAACAGCAGGAACGGGCCCGCGCTGCCCATACCAAAGTATCGGCCAAAGTCGCTACGCCGGATACGACCAAGCTGGACCAGTCGAAACTGGTCAATGACGAAACGGCTGTCAAAGCGACGATTGCCATGCTCGGCAAGGAAGGCGTCGAAATCAGCGAAGCCCGCGACGGCCAGGAAGTGACGATCATCCTCGACGACAACCCCTTCCATGCCGAAGGCGGCGGTCAGCTCAGCGATACAGGCGTCCTCTGTGCTGCTGAAGGCAAGGCACAGGTCACCGATGCCCAGGCTCTGCCCAATGGCCTGGTATACCTCATCGCTGAAATCACTGAAGGCGTCCTTCGCACGGGCGATGCCGTCGATATCGCTGTCGACAAGCAGCGTCATATGAACCTGGCCCGCAACCATACGGCAACACACCTCTTGCAGGCTGCCCTGCGCAAAGTCCTAGGCAATCACGTCAACCAGGCCGGCTCGCTGGTCACACCGGACCACCTGCGTTTCGACTTCACCCATTTCTCGCCGGTCACACAGGATGAACTGGATAAGATCGAAGCCCTGGTCAACGAAGAAATCCTCAAGGCCGTCCCCGTCACCATCGAAGAAATGGCCCTCGATGCGGCCAAAGAAAAGGGCGCTATGGCCTTGTTCGGTGAAAAATACGGCGATATCGTCCGCGTCGTCTCCGTCGACGACTTCAGCTGCGAACTCTGCGGCGGCTCTCATGTGGCCAACACGTCGGTCATCGGTACGTTCCGCATTACCAGCGAAACCGGGACTGGCTCCGGCGTCCGCCGTATCGAAGCCGTTACCGGTCCGGCTGCCCTCAAGCTGGCTAAGGATGAATCGCAAGAACTGCAGCAGCTGGCAGGCCTCTTGAAAGGCAAGGTCAGCGATGCGCCGGCCAAACTGGAAGCTCTCCTGGCCCAGCTCAAGGATACGGAAAAAGAATTGGCTCAGCTCAAGAAAGACGCAGCCCTGTCCGATATGGACAGCATCCTGGCAGCTAAAGAAGATATCGGCGGCGTTCCTGTCGTCGCAGCCGTCGCTCAGGCTGATTCTATGGATAACCTGCGCGACCTGGCTGATACGGTCCTCGACAAGCTCGGCAGCGGCGTCGTCCTCTTGGGGATGACCAATGGCGATAAAGTCAACTTCGTCTGCAAAGTCGCCAAGAGCGATACCAAGAAAGGCCTCCATGCCGGCAAGATCATCAAAGCTGCTGCTCAGGCAGCTGGCGGCAATGGCGGCGGCCGTCCCGATATGGCCCAGGCCGGCGGCAAGGAACCGGAAAAATTGGGCGATGCCCTTAAAGCCGGTGCCGCAGCCGTACGCGATATGTTAGCATAAATTTTTGGCAGTCATGCCAGTTGAATAAAAAGGATGTGAGTGAACATGGCAGTAAGCGACGAAACGATGATTATGCAAAACCGAAGTGAAGAACAGACCGTTGCATCCATGATTCTGGAAGATGTATATCACGCATTGGAAGAAAAAGGATACAACCCGATTAATCAGATCGTAGGCTATCTCCTGTCCGGTGACCCGACGTATATCACGAGCCACAACAATGCTCGCAGCAATATCCGGCGCATCGAACGAGATGAACTCATCGAAGAATTAGTCCGTTCGTACGTCAAACAGCACAACTTATAGGAGACATATGAGAATTTTAGGACTCGATGTCGGTTCCAAGACCATCGGTGTCGCCTGCAGCGATGCCTTGCTGATTACGGCCCAGGGCGTAGAAACGATCCGCCGTAAATCCGATGAAGCAGACTTTGCCCGTCTGCGCGAACTGATCAAAGAAAAAGAAGTACACCGCATCGTCGTAGGCAAGCCGCGTCATATGAACGGTGACTACAGTGATAATATGAAAAAAATCGAAGAATTCGTCGAACGATTCCAGCAAACCGTCCCGGATATAGACATTGTCTATTGGGATGAACGCCTGACGACCGTTATGGCCCAGAATGTATTAAAGGAAGGCAATGTGCGGCGCGAAAAGCGCAAGCAGTTTGTCGATAAAATGGCAGCAATCCTTATTTTACAGAATTATTTAGACGCTCATGCTCATTAAGGAGGACTACTATGTCGGAAGAAATGAACAACGAATTGGAAGAAGTCATCATCGTGACCGCTACGGATGACCAAGGCAACGAAGTGGAATATCAGGAAGTACAGCGCCTCGACCTCGATGGTAAAGTATTCGCCCTGCTTGTCGAAGTCACGGAAGACGAAGAAGGCGGCGATGCCATCATCGCCCGCGTCGACCAGGAAGACGGCGAAGACGTCTACGTCGCACCGACGGACGAAGAGTTCGACGCAGCCAATGCAAAATTCGATGAACTCTTAGATGAATAAGTGATTGAAGGGGCCCTGCATGAAGGTTTCGGCCATCATGCAGGGCCTTTTTGCTTTATCGTTCATAGTTCATCGTTCGTCGTTCATCGGGATGGGATGTTTTTTTCGACCTACGATGAACGACCTACGAGGAACGAAAAAAAGGAGGCCCCATGGATTTACCGTCGATACAGCAGCTGCGGAATTTCGTCATTTACGGGAAGTATGGCAATTTCACGACGGCTGCCAATGCCGCCAACATTACCCAGTCGGCTTTCAGTGCGCAGATGAAGAAACTGGAAGACCTCGTCGGCGTCCGTCTCATCGAGCGCTCGAACAGAGGAAGTCACTTGACGCCGGCTGGCAAGATGTTCTACACGAAAATAGCCCGCATTTTAGGTGAATTAGAAGAAGCCATGAGCGAACTGCCAGGGCGGACAGGGAAGACCCAGCCCCTGTCGGTGGGAATCATGCTGTCCTTAGGCGACGTCCACATGAACCGCCACCTCGCTTATTTCCAGGAGCACCACAGCGGCGCTTCTTTCCGGGTCTACAACCTGGAAGTCCGGGAGATGATTCAATGGCTGAAAGACGATAAACTGGATATCGTGTCCCTCTTTTATCTGCCGGCACTGCACCTGGAAGACTACGAGAAGGTCTTTTTTGGCATCGAGAACCTCGTCTATTACGGGCCGAACCTGGATCTGCCGGCCCATGCTGTGACGCCTCAATACGTGGCGTCCCAGCCGTTGGCGCAATATTCGCCGCAATACGAAATGAATAACTACATCAATCACTATTTCACGGCCCATGCCTGCCCGCCTCAGGAAACGCAGGCCTGGTTCTCCACGCCCTATGCCATGATGAACTATTGCCAGCAGAACCGCATCGGAGCTATCCTGCCGGAACGATTCCTCCAGGCCATGGGCATAGATGAAGGATATTGCGAACTGGAACCGCCGCTGCGCCTGCCCTGTTATCTGGTCTATAAGAAGGACAATCCCAAGTACGCGACGATACAGGTCTTCGTCGACTATATCCGCCGCGTGTATCATATCAAAAAATAATGATAAAGGTATCTGCCATCGTAAAAAACGATGACAGGTATCTTTTTTTTGCGTTATACAAGATAGGAAAGAAGGTGTAGAATCTAGCTTGCAAATACGAAAGGAGCAGTGAATACAGAATGTCGAATCAATCACTTTGGAACAAAGACTTCCTTCTCGACACAGGTATCAATTTTGTAGTCTATCTCATTTATTATTTATTGATGGTTATCATCGCCGTCGTCGCCAAAGACCAGCTGCATGCTTCTCTCGGTGAAGCCGGCCTGGCTTCGGGCATCTTCATCGTCGGCACTTTGCTGGCCCGCTTGCAGTTCGGCAAAGCCATTGAATTGTATGGCCGCCGCAAATCGTTATATGGCGGGATCATCCTTTATTTTGTGACGACGTTATTATATTTTTATATCCCCAATCTCGCTATTCTCTTTGCTATCCGCTTCCTCAACGGCATGGCCTATGGCATCGTCTCGACAGCGACGAACACGATTGTCGCTTCCTGTATTCCTGCCGATAAGCGGGGTGAAGGCATCAATTACTACGGCCTGAGCACCAGCCTGGCCGCTGCCGTCGGACCTTTCCTGGGCATGTTCCTCATCGTCGTCACGAACTTCACCTTTATCATCACCCTCTGCGCCGTCCTCGTCGGCTTGTGCATGATTGGCTGCATCGCCCTCCACATCGACGAAATTACCCTCACGTCTGAACAGGTGGCCAAGATGAAAGCCATGAGCCTCGACAATTACGTCGAATATCGCGTCATGGTCATCTCCATCATCGGCTTCTTCATGGGCTTCGCTTATTCCAGCGTCCTGACTTTCCTGGCCGCTTATGCCCGTGAAATCAACCTGGTCCAGGCCGGCACGTTCTTCTTCGTCGTCTATGCCGTCGTTATCACCATCACCCGTCCGATGACGGGCGTCATCTTCGACCATAAAGGCGAAAATTACGTCCTCTATCCCTGCTACATCTGCCTGGCCATCGGCTTGTTCCTCCTCAGCATCACCGGTGCTTCGTGGCAGCTTCTCTTATCGGGCGTCTTCGTCGGCCTCGGCTATGGCACGTTCATGTCCAACGGTCAGGCAGTCTGCATCAAACTGACGCCGTCGTACCGCATCAGCGTCGCCCTGTCGACGTACTTCGTCGCCCTCGACCTTGGCATCGGCGTAGGCCCGTATGTCCTCGGCAGCCTCCACGGCCTGCTCACGTTCCCCCAGCTCTATGCCGTCGCTGCTATCGTAGCCATTGCCTGCTTTGCCATGTACTACATTTTCTACGGACGCAAGATCAACCTCATCAACCGGGCCGTCCGCATCTACATCCACGCATAATACGTAATTACAATAGATCCTATCCCCAGATTCGAGGGCTTGTCGTACGACGACAAGCCCTCTTCAAGTTGTTAGTGGCTAGGGGCTAGTGGCTAGGGGTTAGCGGATGGTTTTAAATTTAACGCCGCTGACGGCTAACTGCTAGCCACGAACCACGAGCCACGAGCCACGAACTACGAACCACGAACCACTAACAACTAGCCACGAACCACTTTTTTCAGTTATAATGGATAGAAAAAGAGGGGGGAGAGATGATGAACATCAAGACGAAAATCCTGGCCGGACTGGCCTGTATCTGTCTGATACTGACGGTCTTTTTCTGGCCTGGCAAAGAAGAAGATGCCTATAGTTCCGACGTCGTCAGGGAAGCGGAAGACGTGAGCGAGCGGGAAACGGAAATGCTGGCACCTGATGAGGTCCTGCAGGCTCCCGATGGAAGAGACATACGCTTGCAGGCCCTGTATAACCAAAAGCCGGTCTGCCTCTTTTTCTGGGCATCCTGGAGCAGCGACAGCCTGCGCCAGCTGGCCATCCTGGAAAAGGCCTGTGCCCAGTACGGCCAGGATGTCTATTTCGTGACCATTCCCGTCGGACCGGATACAGCAGATAGCCGGGCCTATATCCACCAGCAGGGATATGCCCTGTCCGTATACAGCACACAGAAACAGATGCTCCATGACTATGGCGTCCATCAGGTACCGCAGCTTATCTTCATCGCCTGCGGCGGCCAGATGACGCGTCCCTTTAATACCGTATTGAATGAGCGCCAAGTGACATACGAAATTAAAAAAATGCTGAAATAATTTTCCCATACCCCTTGCCAAATAGGGAAAAGTAGGTTATAATGAACAAGTCGCACAGAGAAGTATGAAATATGGGCGGTTAGCTCAGTTGGTTAGAGTATCTCGTTGACATCGAGGGGGTCGATGGTTCGAATCCATTATCGCCCACCATATTGTGTGAAAAAAGGACTTGTCATATGATGACAAGTCCTTTTTCTATCAAAACTTCCCTTCATCGTACAGTTTGATTTTCCAGTTCAAGTGCTGCAGGGCTTCCTGGATATCTTTTTGACGGCTTTCCAGGTGGTCCCGTTCGTCAACCAGGATTTGACGGCGTGCTGCGCGGGTCGCATCGCCTTGCTGGAAGAGTTCCATGTATCGCGACAGGCCGTCGATGGAAACGCTGGCAGCGCGCATACATTTGATGAAGGCGATGGTGTCGCAGTTTTCCTCGGTATAATCGCGGACGCCGTTCTTATCGCGCGGGACATGGCGGATGAGTCCGATTTTTTCGTAGTAGCGCAGCGTGTCCGGCGAAAGATGGAACTTTTCACTGACATCTTTTATCTTCAAAGCAATCCCTCCTTGCCTTTATTATACTGGCTGGAGTGGAGTTCAAGTCAATAGGGGAAAAAATATTTAAAAATAGACTTGCCAAAATAGGAGAAGTAAGTTATAATAAACGAGTCGCACAAAGAAATAAGAAATATGGGCGGTTAGCTCAGTTGGTTAGAGTATCTCGTTGACATCGAGGGGGTCGATGGTTCGAATCCATTACCGCCCACCATATTGTGTGTGAAAAAAGAGCTGTCTTTATAGACAGCTCTTTTTTTGTGGCTAGTGGCTAGTGGTTCGTGGCTAGTACTTAGTGCTTTTACGAGCCACGAACCACGAACCACTATCATATTCTATTCCTAAAAGTTATTGGTAAAAGTTTCACAAATGTAGTATCCTGTACATGTGATTCGGGTTGGACGGAATCTTTTGGGATCCGTACCGTAAAAAATCCGGGTCAACTATTATCATAATTTCATAGCATATCGCTTGGATCGAAAGACCGGGACGAATTCTTGTAAACGTAGGCTTTTTACGCGCATTCCCGGGAGGAGTGCGCTTTTTTTTGAGGGAGTTATCATGCGTTTAGGTATTATCGGCGCCGGCAGAGTCGGCGCTTCTTTTGTATTAGCTTTTCCTTCCGATGTCGAAGGAATCCTTTGTTCCACAGAAGAACATACACGTCAAATGGCCCGCCGCCTCCATACTGCTGCCTATACCGACGGTGCTGAACTCGCACGGCACTGCGATGTCCTCCTGCTCACAGTACGCGACGATGCCCTGGCTCCCGTTAGCCGGGAATTGGCCGCTTCCCTGACAGGGGATGCGCTGCCGCCTCAGACCTGTATATTTCACTGCAGTGGGGCTATGGATTTATCGCCTCTTGAGCCCCTTTCACGGTTGGGGTATCCTGTCGGCAGCCTTCATCCGCTGCAAAGCTTTGCCGAACCTTCGGCAGACCGCCTGAAGGGAATCTACATGGCCGTCGATGGTGATGAACGGGCCAAGGCCGTTGCGGCAGATCTGGTCCGGACTTTGGGCAGTACGCCTTTTTTCGTACCCCCTGAAGACCGTATGCTCTATCATGCTGCGGCCTGCTTCTGCTCCAATTACGTCGTGACAGCCCTGGCCATTGCCCAGAAGCTCATGAGCCGCTGGACCGGCAGTGCCGGCGCTGCATCCCAGGCGCTGCGGCCCCTCGTCGAAGGGACGATAGACAATGTCCGCCAGCGTCCGCTGTGGCAGACGGCTTTGACCGGCCCTGTGTCCCGCGGAGATGCCGGGACCGTTGCCAAACACCTGGCCGTCATGCCGGAGAAATGGCTCCAGCCCTATTGTGCTTTTGGCTGCGCCGCTGCAGACTTAGCCTTAGAAAACGAAACGATTACAGAGAAACAGCATGACACGCTGACAAGAATCCTTGCGATGGCGGAAGGAGTTCACCATGAACAAGAAAGTAACCAATCTGACCATTAAGAAAATGAAACAGGAAGGCACGCCGATTTCCATGATTACGGCCTATGACTACATCATGGCCCAGAACGTCGATGAAGCCGGTATCGACATGATCCTTGTCGGCGATTCCCTGGGCAATGTCGTCATGGGTCATACGTCGACACTGCCTGTGACCATGGAAGATATGATCCACCATACGGCGGCTGTCGTCCGCGGCGTCAAACGGGCTCTGGTCGTCGGCGACATGCCCTTCATGAGCTATCAGGAAAGCACCCAGCAGGCCCTGCACAATGCCGGCCGGCTCATGAAAGAAACGGGCTGCGATGCCGTCAAGCTCGAAGGTGGCGCCAGTGTCTGCGAAGCCGTCAAAGCCATGACGACGGCCGGTATCCCCGTCGTCGGCCACATCGGCCTGACGCCGCAGTCCGTCCATCAGCTCGGCGGCTTCCGCGTCCAGGGCAAGAATAGCGAAACGGCTAAGCAACTGATTGCCGACGCCTTGAAGCTGGAAGAAGCCGGCGCCTTCGCCATCACATTGGAATGTGTCCCGACAGATATCGCCACGGAAATCACCAAAGCCCTGCATACGGCGGCTACCATCGGCATCGGGGCTGGCAACGGCACAGATGGCCAGGTCCTGGTCTGCACGGACCTCCTGGGCATGAGCAATGGCTTCCGCCCGAAATTCGTCAAGACCTATGCCGATCTCCATCAGACCATCGTTGATGCCGTAGGCCGGTACATCCACGACGTCGAGGACCGCAGCTTCCCCGACGAAGCCCACGGCTTCGCCGTAGACCCGGAAGTCGTCAAAGCCATGAAAGAATAGGGGGAGGCAGCCGTTAGCAGTTAGCGTTGTAGGGGCTCGCACGTGGCGAGCCCGCCAGGTATATGTGAGATACTAATGAACCGGATTTGCTTGAACGGGCGCCCCACGTGGTCGCCCCTACAGAAAAAGGGCTTGCCGTCGTGCGACAAGCCCTTTTTTATACCATTTATTTATATTATGGAAGCACGTCTTGCTATACAGTCATGAAGCATATCCAGATGGTATATTCTGTTTGACTTGTGTATATAATCATTGTAAAATAAACTCAAGAAATGGAAACGAACAAAAGAGGTCGTATGTCCGAACGCACGCGTATCGCCGCCAGACATAAACGGGGGTATGCGGCGTTTTTTTCTTGACGGCCTGACATAGGAGGCTATGCTTCATGAAGCATGATCTACATGACGTGTGTACGCAGATACGGCGGGATACGGTGCGGTCCATTTACCGTGCCGGTTCCGGTCATCCTGGCAGCTCTCTATCGGCTGTCGAAATCATGGCCACACTTTATTTTACAGATGTCTTTACCTGTTTTCCTGACCGGCCCCATGCGCCGGAACGGGACCGTTTTGTCTTATCCAAGGGCCATGCGGCCCCGGCTTATTACAGCATTTTGGCCCATAAGGGCTATTTCCCCCTGGCCTTGCTCGATACGCTGCGGACGGTTGGCAGTGCCCTCCAGGGCCATCCCAATTTGGAAAAACTGCCCTGTCTCGACTGCGCTGTTGGCTCTTTAGGCCAAGGCCTGTCCATTGCCAACGGCATTGCCCTGGCCTTGAAACTGCGCCATGAAACACCGGAAGTCTTCTGTCTCATCGGCGATGGGGAACAGCAGGAAGGCCAGATTTGGGAAGCTGCCGCTTTTGCCTCACAGCACCATTTGGACAATGTTTGTCTGATTGTCGATTGCAATGGCCTGCAGCTCGTCGATTCCTTGGTGTCGATCAAGAATATGGAACCGATGGATGCGAAATGGGAAAGTTTCGGCTGGCATGTCCTCCGCGTGGATGGCCACGATACAGATGCCCTGTACGACGCTTATGGCGCTGCCAAGGCCTATCGCGGCAAGCCGACGGTCATCCTGGCCCATACGGTCAAGGGGAAGGGTGTATCATATATGGAAAATCAAGCGAAATGGCACGGTGCGGCGCCGGATGAAGCCCAGTACCGCCTGGCCATGGATGAACTGACAACGGAGGTGCCGTAATGGAACGAGTACCGATGCGCGACGGCTATGGGAAGGCCCTGCTGGAACTATGCCGCCTTCACGACGATGTCCTCGTCCTCGATGCGGACGTCGCCAAATCGACGCGGACCGAATGGATCCGCCAGGAATATCCTGAAAAATATATCAATGTCGGCATATCGGAACAAGACCTGGTCGGTACGGCAGCCGGCCTGTCGCTGACGGGCTTCGTCCCCTTCATTTCGACATACGGCGTCTTTTTGACAGGCCGGGCGTGGGGACAGATACGCAATACGGTCTGTTATAATAATCTCAACGTCAAGCTCGGCGGCGCCCATGCCGGCATTTCCGTCGGCCCTGACGGCGCTACCCATCAGGCTCTGGAGGACATCGCCCTCATGCGGGTCATTCCCCATATGATGGTCATTACGCCTTGTGACTGGTGGGAAACGTATAAGGCGACGATGGCCGTCTATGATATCAAAGGGCCGTCATATGTCCGCTTTGGCCGCAATCCGGCGCCCGTCGTCACCGATAAGGATACGCCTTTTGACCTCTATAAGGCGGCCATCTTCCGGGATGGGAGTGATGTGACCCTCTTCGCCAACGGCCTCATGGTCCATAAAGCCCTGACGGCGGCGGATGAACTGGCCCGGGAAGGTATTTCGGCCCGCGTCGTCAACATCCACACGGTCAAACCGCTGGACCTGGATACGGTCTGTACCTGTGCGGCTGAAACGGGGGCCGTCGTCGTCTGTGAAGAACATCAAATCATGGGCGGTCTGGGAGGGGCCATCTGCGAAGCCCTGGCCCAGCACTGCTGTGTCCCAGTAGAACTCGTCGGCATCCAGGACCGCTTCGGCGAATCGGGGAAACCGGATGACCTCCTGAAAGCCTATAATCTCTCGGCCAGCGACGTCATCCAGGCCGTCCATAACGTGTTGAAGAGGAAGTAAAGTGGCTCGTTGTTCGTGGTTCGTGACTCGCAGCCTCCCCTTGAGAGGGGAGGTGGCCTGAAAGGCCGGAGAGGTTAAATTTAACACCATCCGCTAACAATGGACCAGAAAGGGCCGCCCTTTGGGACGGCCCCTACGATGAAATAGGCTGTCGTACGTGCGACAGCCTATTTTGTCATGCTAAGTCCGTATAGAATTTTGCGATGCATGCGAAATCGGCAATTCGTTGTTCCTTTATCGTTAACTGATGTATAATAGGAATAACTACTTTTTGGAGGCGAGTTATCTTGTATACGAAAGCGTTATTGACCGACCTGTACCAGTTGACCATGATGCAGGGCTTATTTTTTGAAGGCAAGCACGAACAGCAATGCGTGTTTGACCGCTATTACCGGACCAATCCCTTCCAGGGGGGCTATACGGTCGTGGCCGGGCTGGAACATCTCATCGATTATGTACACAATATACATTTCAGTGACGACGACCTGGCCTATCTGAAGAGCACCGGTTTTTTCCAGGACAAATTCCTCGATTACCTGAAAGACCTGCGCTTTACGGGCGACATCTATGCCATGCCCGAAGGGACCGTCGCCTTTCCTCAGGAAGTGCTCCTGCGCGTCCAGACCAAGAAGGACGAAGCCTTACTGTTAGAAACGTGCATGTCCATGATCATGAACCATGAAAGCCTCATTGCCACCAAGGCTCGCCGCGTCCGGACGGTGGCTGGTAAGGACAACCTCATGGAATTCGGCCTGCGCCGGGCCCAGGGGAAATCGGCCGGTGTTTACGGCGCCCGTTCAGCCATGATCGGCGGCTTTAACGGGACCAGCAACGTCCTGGCTGGCGCCAAATTCGGCATGCCCGTCTTAGGGACCATGGCTCACAGCTGGGTCATGAGCTTCTCGTCGGAACTGGAAGCTTTCCGCGCCTATGCCCGCCAGTACCCGAACAACCTCATCCTCCTGGCCGATACATATAATACGCTGAAACAGGGCGTCCCCGATGCCATTACGATCTTTAAGGAAATGAAGGCTGCCGGCACCCTGCCCAAGGCTTATGGTATCCGCCTGGATAGCGGCGACCTGGCTTATTTATCGAAAGAAGCCCATAAGATGTTTGCCGATGCAGGCTTCCCGGATGCCATCATTGCGGCCTCGAATGACCTCGATGAAAACCTCATTTCCGAATTGAAAGCCCAGGGCTGCGCCATCAACTCCTGGGGCGTCGGCACGAACTTGATTACGGCCAAGGACAGTCCGTCCCTGGGCGGCGTCTTCAAACTCGTCGGCCAGTATGACGATGGGAAATTTGTGCCGAAGATCAAGATGAGCGACAATGCCGAAAAGATTTCCAATCCGGGCCTGAAGAACGTTCTGCGCATTTACGATAAAGATACGGGGAAAATGAAAGCTGACATCATCATCCTCGAAGGTGAAAGCATCGACGAATCGAAAGACCTGCTCCTCCAGAGCGATAAGGCACCGTGGCGCTCGCGGACGATTCCTGGCGGGACTTACCGTGTCCAGAAGATGCTCGTCCCCATTTTCCAGAAAGGCGAACTGGTCTATCAGAAACCGGACCTCAAAACCATCATGGCCTATGCAGACCAGCAGATCCAGACTTTGTGGCCCGAATACCTGCGCCTGGTCAACCCGGAAGAAATGTGGGTCCAGCGCAGCAGCAAGCTGTCGGCTTTGCGCGATAAAGTCTTGAAAGAAGAATCGGCTCATTTCTTTTAGGGAGATGATTCCATGAAGGGAGCTATCATCGGCGATATTGCCGGCTCCATCTATGAATTCGATGAAACAGCGGAATCCCTGGATTTTCCTTTATTCGTTAAAAACAGCCGTTTTACCGATGATACGGTGACGACTGTAGCCGTAGCGGCAGCCCTGATGGATGGGAAGGCATCCTGCTGCGGCTATATCGAACCCTTGCGGCGCCAGCTCCGCTACTGGTGCCGGAAATATCCCGACGCCGGTTTTGGCGGCCTGTTCCGCCGCTGGTTCCTGGCCGACGAGGCACCGGCTTACGGCAGCTATGGCAATGGGGCGGCTATGCGCGTCAGCCCGGCCGGCTGGATTGCCGATACTCTGGAAGAAGCCCAGGCGCTGGCAGAGCTGACAGCCGTCGTCAGCCATGACCATCCCCAAGCCATCAAGGGTGCCATTGCTGTGGTGTCGGCTATCTTCTTGGCCCGGCAGGGGAAGGAGAAAGAGGCGATTGCCGCATATCTGCGGTCGCATTTCTATGATCTGTCCCGGACACTGGCCCAGATACGGCCGTCTTATGGCTTTACCTGCACGACGGACGATAGTGTGCCAGAAGCCATCGAATGTTTCCTGGAAGGGACGGACTATGAAGATACGATCCGCAAGGCGATTTGGCTCAACGGCGATACGGATACGCAGGCAGCCATTGCCGGCAGCATTGCCGAAGCCTATTATGGCGTGCCCGATGCCTTGTGGCAGCAGGCCCTGCCATATGTCGGTGACGAAGAAATGAAGGGCGTCATTCGACAGTTCTATGAAAACTATATTGGTTCGAGGGGGAACTCTTTTGATTTCAACAGAGACAAGCAAGAAATATGAAAAACTCCAGCAGATCTTAAAGGACATGGGCAGTGTCGTCGTCGGCTTTTCCGGCGGCGTCGACAGCACCTTCCTGACCTATGCGGCTCACCAGGCTCTGGGGGACCGGGTTCTGGCCGTGACGGCCGTTTCGGCGACCCTGCCGGGCAGTGAAGCGGCTGATGCCAAGGCCATGGCCAAGGTCATCGGCGTCGAACACCGCCTGGTCCATTCGACAGAATTCGAGGACCCGGACTTCGTCCAGAATCCGCCAGATCGCTGCTATATCTGCAAGAAAATACGCTTTACGTCGCTCGTGGCCCTGGCCAAGGCCGAAGGCTATCAGTGGGTCGTCGACGGGGGGAATGTCGATGACCTCGGTGATTACCGGCCGGGTATGAAAGCCCTGCAGGAATTATCCGACGCCGTCCGCAGCCCGATGATCGAAGCGGGCCTGGCCAAGGCGGATATCCGGGCTTTGTCGAAGGAATTCGGCCTCCAGACCTGGAATAAGCAGAGTGCCGCCTGCCTGGCCAGCCGCGTCCCGTATGGCGTGGAACTGACGCCGCACCGCCTGGCTCAGATCGATGCGGCCGAAGCCGCCGTAGCGCCTTACGTCCAGGGCTCCCTGCGCGTCCGCTATCACGGCGATGTAGCCCGCATCGAAGTCGCCGTCGATGAAATCCCGTCGGTCCTGGCCCATCGGGAGGAAATCGTTCGGGCCATCAAGGATACGGGCTTTACGTACGTCACCCTCGATTTGGGCGGCTATGAAATGGGCAGCCTGAACGACGTAATCCATACTGATGAGGAAGTAAAGTGATATGGCTATTTCAAAGAAAATAAAAGATGAAATGCTGCAGCGGTTCCAGGACCAGTACGGTATCATGAAACCGGCTCTGCACTATAATTCTCCTTTTGAATTGATGATTGCCGTCATCTTGTCGGCCCAATGTACGGACGAACGGGTCAATATCGTGACGGCCGGCATGTTCCCGGAATATAACACGCCGGAAAAGATGCTGACCCTGGGGACGGCGGGACTGGAAGAAAAGATACGGACCTGCGGCCTCTATCGCAGCAAGGCCAAGAATATCCTGGCCAACTGTGCCATCCTTTGTGAAAAATATCATGGCCAAGTGCCGCAGACTTTTGATGAGCTGGTGAAACTGCCCGGCGTCGGCCGCAAGACGGCCAATGTTCTGGTCAGTATCTTGTTCAATACGCCGGCCATTGCTGTCGATACCCACGTCTTCCGCGTGTCCAACCGTCTGCAGCTGGCCCAAGGGACGACGCCGCTGGAAGTCGAAAAGGGCCTGCAGAAGGCCATTCCCAAGGAATGGTGGAGCCGGGCCCATCATTGGCTCATCTGGCATGGCCGCCGGGTCTGCAAAGCCCGCAAGCCTTTATGCGACAACTGCTTTTTGGCTGACCTTTGTCCCAGTTGTCAGAAGTAAAACGTTAAATCAAAATAAATACATTGACAAGTCGTTAAAAATTTTATAAAATAACACCAATACAGACAAATTTCATAAGTTATATCGAGAGCAGCTGAGGGACGGGCCCGATGACGCTGCGGCAACCTGCCTAAGGTAAGGTGCCAATTCCTACAGGCTATTCCTGAAAGATATCATTATGACTGAGGCGCAGCTTGGAGGCAGCGCCTCTTTTCTTTTGGCGTATTATGTACTTATTTTCACATCATTCAATCATTCTTAGGGGGTATTTTCATGAACAACAACTCTTCTGGCGGCAAGGCTATCCGGGGGCTGGATGTGCTCATCCTGGGATTCGCCTTCTTTGCCACCTATTTTGGCGCCGGCAATTTGATTTTCCCGCCCCAGCTCGGTTTGAACAGCGGCAGCGATTTCCTGTCCGGCCTGGCTGGCCTGACCCTTTCGGGTATTTTCCTTCCTATCTTCACGCTCATCGTCATCGGCCTCAACGGCGACGTCCACTCCATTACTGAACGGGTAGGGAAGAATACGTATAACGTCCTCCTGGCAGCCCTCATGCTGGTCTGTACCTTCGTTTCCATTCCCCGTACGTGTGCGACGGCCATCCAGCTCGGCATCCAGGGCAACCTGCCGGCAGCGCCGTTCATCCCGCTGGTCATCGCCTATTTCGTCATCAGCTTCTTCTTCGTTGCCGACCAGAACAACGTCATGGACCGCATGGGCAAATACCTGACGCCGCTCCTGGCCCTGATCCTGGTCATCGTCGCCTTCGTCGGCATCTTCAATCCCCTGGGGACGCCCGTCGCTCCGGCTGTGGACCATCCCTTCGTCAATGCCTTCCTCGGCGGCTATAACACGGGCGACGTCCTGGTCAGCTTCATCATGGCCGCTGTCTTCATCAGCTCCATTTACGGCAAGGGCTATACGACCGTCGGCCAGCGCAATAAAGTGCTCATCTACTGCGGCATCGTTTCCTTCGTCCTGCTGCTCATCATCTACGGCAGCCTGCTCTACATGGGCGCCTGTGTCAGCGGTGACTATGCGCAGAATATCGGCCGTGCGGAACTCCTGGTCGCCATCATCCAGCGCGTCGGCACGTGGGTCATGGTTCCCATGGGCATCGCCGTCGTCCTGGCCTGCCTGACGACAGCCATCGGTCAGATTGCCGCCGTTGCCGAATTCACCAGCACGGCTACGGGCAACCGCATCAGCTATAAACAAGTCGCCGTCGCCTGCTGCATCTTGTCGGCCCTGACGGCCCTCCTCGGCGTCGACGGTATCGTCACCTACATCGGCTGGATTTTCGGCGTCTGCTATCCGCCGTGCCTGGCCCTCCTGGTCCTGGGTATCATCGGCCGCTTCATGCCCAACAACGGTGCTTACAAAGGCTCTGTCTACCTGGTCACGCTCTTCGCCCTTTTGGAATCCCTGCCGGGTCTGAGCAGCCTGGGCTTTGCTAAAGCCATCGTCGCCGCTACGCCCCTGTCCACATACGGTTTCGGCTGGATCGTCCCCTTCATCATCGGCCTCATCGGCGGCTCCATCATCGGCCATTTCGTATCCGCCTCAGAACCCGTAGAAGCCGAAGCGAAATAAGATAGTTTGTGGCATGGAGTCTGTAGGGGGCGCCACGTGGGCGACCCGTTAGGAATTTGGATGATTCTTTTAGCAAACTGGTCAGAAAATCGTACATATTCCGGAGCGGGCGCCCCACGTGGGCGCCCCTACTAGCCACTAAAAATAGACTGCCTTTTAGGCAGTCTATTTTTTTCCCGACTTGCATAATCAATGACTTATCTCTATAATTAAAGAATAATCTCGAGTAAAAGGGGGTAATTTCATGGATTTGAAAAAACTATATATCGATGGCCAGTGGGTTGCGCCCTTGTCTGGCCAGTATATTGACGTAGAAAATCCGGCGACGAAAGAAATCTTCGCCACTGTCGCCGCAGCTGGTGCCGATGATGTCGCGGCCGCTGCCCAGGCGGCTGCCCAAGCTTTCCCGGCCTGGTCGGCTATGCCGCTGGAAGACCGCATCACCTTTATGAAGAACCTGCTGGTCCAGATGATCAGACTGGAACCGCAGTTCGTCGACGCCGTCGTCAAGGAATTAGGGGCGCCTGTAGCCTTTGCCAGGACCAACCATATTGGCTACCAGTTCGTGCGGACCCAGTCGTATATCGACTTGGCACCGGAATTGCCACTGGTCGAACATCTGTCCCAATCCGTCGTCTACCGCCGGCCTTTGGGCGTCATCGGCTGTATCACGCCGTGGAATTATCCTTTAGGGCAGATTATCCAGAAAGTCGTTCCGGCCCTGCTCGTCGGGGCGACAGTCGTCCTCAAGCCGAGCCAGCATACGCCGGTGACGGCGTACTACCTGGCCGAAGCCTTTGACCGGGCCGGTTTCCCAAAAGGCGTCTTCAATCTCGTCGCCGGCCGGGGCAGCCAGGTCGGCAATGCCATCTGCGACGACCCGAATATCGCCATGGTATCCTTTACGGGGTCGACGGCAGCCGGCATCAAGGTATCTCAGCGCGCCCTGGGGTCGATGAAGCGCATTAGCATGGAATTGGGCGGCAAGTCGCCTTTCGTCCTCTTGAAGGGGGCAGACTACGAAAAGGCTATCCGCATGTGCTTCAATTCCATTTTCCTCAACAGTGGCCAGACCTGTACGGCCTTGTCGCGCCTGATCATCCCGCGGGACGACAAGGAACAGATTGAACAGCTCATGCTGAAGATACTGCCGGAATATACCGTCGGCGGCCCGGCTCTGGAAACGACGAAAATCGGTCCTGTCGCATCGTATGACCAGTGGCAGACCGTCGATGCCTACATCGCCAAGGGCCTGGAAGAAGGGGCGACACTCCTGGCTGGCGGCCGTCCGGATGCGCCGGACCACGGTTACTATGTCAAGCCTGTCATCTTTACGGACGTGACCAATGACATGACCATTGCCCGCGAAGAAATTTTCGGCCCCGTCCTCAGCGTCATCGCTTATGATACCGTCGATGAAGCCCTGGCCATCGCCAACGATACGCCTTATGGCCTCAACGCCGCTGTCTGGGGACCGGACAAGGAAGAAGCCTCGAAGGTGGCAGCAGCCGTTTTGTCGGGCAACGTCTACGTCAACGACAGCCCGCGCGACGTCACAGCGCCTTTCGGCGGCTTTAAGGACAGTGGTATCGGCCGTGAAGGCGGCAAAGATGGGATGTTGGAATTTACAGAACCCCAGGCCATTTTTAATGCATAAACAGTTATAGGAGGAGTTTTAGCGTCATGAATTTCGATGAAGAAGCCATGAAAATCCGCCGCGGCAAACACGGCGTTATTGAAACCATTCCCAGGGAAGTCCTCAAGACCCACGACGACCTGAGTATTCTCTATACGCCTGGCGTTGCCCAGCCGTGCCGGGAAATCACTAAGGACCCGGATTTGTCTTTCGACTTGACCTGCCGTGGCAATATGATCGCCGTCGTATCGGACGGGACACGTGTCCTCGGCCTGGGCGACATCGGCCCAGAAGCAGCCATGCCGGTCATGGAAGGGAAATCCATCCTGTTCAAGGTATTTGGCGGCGTCAATGCCGTTCCTATCTGCCTGGATACAAAGGACCCAAAAGAATTCATCGAAACGGTGAAGCGTTTGCAGCCGTCTTTCGCCGGTATCAACCTGGAAGACATTGCCTCGCCGAAATGCTATGAAATCGAACAGACCTTGAAACGGGAAATGGACATCCCTGTCTTCCATGATGACCAGCACGGCACGGCCATTGCCGCCCTGGCCGGCGTCATCGGTGCCTTCCGCTATGTCCATAAGGACTTGAAGACAGCCCGCATCGTCATCAATGGGGCAGGGGCTGCCGGCGCTTCCATCGGCCGCCTCCTGGTCCGCGCCGGAGCTCGGAACGTCACCATGGTCGACCGTCCGGGGATTCTCTACGCTGGCATGGAAGGGCTGAACCCGGTCCAGGCGGAACTGGCATCCCTGACCAATCCGTCCCATGCCCACGGGACCCTGGCTGATGCCGTCAAAGGGGCCGACCTCCTCCTAGGCGTATCGGCACCGCATATTTTCACTAAGGAAATCATCCAGGCCATGGCCGACGATGCCGTCGTCTTCGCCATGGCCAACCCCATCCCGGAAACGGACTACGCCTCTGCCAAATCGGCCGGTGCCAAAGTCGTCGGCACTGGCCGGTCGGACGCACCGAATCAGATCAATAACGTCATGGTCTTCCCGGGCATCTTCCGCGGCGCCCTGGCCGTCCGGGCACGCAGCATCAACGAAGACATGAAACTGGCTGCGTCTTACGCCATCGCCTCCCTGGTCAGCGATGACGAACTGGCCGAAGACCACGTCATCCCCGACGCCTTCGACAAACGCGTCGCTCCGGCCGTCGCCGCAGCCGTCGCCAAAGCTGCCATGGAAAGCGGCGTCGCCCGCATCACCCGTGACCCAGAAGAAGTCCGCCAGGAAGCGGCAGACACTATCGACAAACTTCACGCCATGCTCGACTTGATCCATGGGTAGGGGCTAGCAGTTAGTAATTAGTAGTTCGTGGCTCGGTGACATTGCAAGCTGAAAAAATAACATTACTGTAAAACAGGTCATTGCATGAATTTTTTTATTATCATGCAATGACCTGTTTTTATTTATTGTAAAAAAATGATATAAATATTACACTTTGTAAAATGTTGTAAATTATATCATGAAAAGTTTTTCTTGATTCGTCGAGCAGATATACTCTATAATGGACACAGAATTATTACTAGGAGGTTTTTTCATGAAAAATTTTGCACATCGCGGATTTAGCGGCAAGTATCCAGAAAATACGATGCTCGCTTTCCGCAAGGCCTTAGAATGTGGGGCCGATGGAATTGAAATGGATGTACAGCTGACCAAAGATGGAGAGCTCGTGGTCATCCATGATGAACGAGTCGACAGGACGACGAATGGTACCGGCTACGTCCGCGATTATACGCTGGATGAGCTGCGGAAGCTCGATGCTTCGTATATCTATTCAGATGAAGTAGGCTTCCAGACAATCCCGACTTTTGATGAATATTGCCAGTGGGTTTCCGGGACTCCCTTGGTGACGAATATTGAATTGAAGACCGGCGTTTATCCTTATCCGGGAATTGAAGCCAAGGTATGGCCCGTTTTGCAACGCTATCATTTAGAAGAAAAAGTCATTATTTCTAGTTTCAATCATGAAAGTGTCTTACGGATGAAAGCCTTAGCGCCGGATTTGAAGTATGGATTGCTGACAGAAACGTGGCTTATCAACCCTGGAGCTTATACAGAAAGCGTTGGCGTTCAATGTTATCATCCCTATTATGGCAGTTTGACCGCCGAAACGGTAGCCGAAATCAAATCCCATCATATTGAAATCAATACGTTTACCGTCAATGATGAAGCCAGCGTCAAGCAGCTGCGTGATTATGGTATCGATTGTGTCATTGGGAATTTCCCAGATATGGTAAAGCGCATCTTGGAAGGAGATTGACATGGAAAATTTAGAAGCGATTATCCAATTGATTGATTCCTGGTTATGGGGGAGATGGCTGGTCTTCGTTTTACTGGCTTTAGGGATTTTGTATACTGTTTCTAATGGATTCATCCAGGTCCGTCATTTTGGCTTCATCATCCGCCGGACCCTCATTGATTCTTATAAAGCACGTCATGAAGATAAAGGCAATGGTTCCATTTCTACCTTCAAGGCTATGATGGTTACCTTAGCTGGCAACGTCGGCGGTGGTAATGTCGTCGGCGTAGCTACGGCAATCCTCTCTGGCGGCATGGGTGCCGTTTTCTGGATGTGGGTAGCTGCCTTTTTCGGCATGGCTTTGAAATACGGTGAAATTGTTTTATCCCAGATGTACCGGGGCAAAGATGAAAATGGCAATCTCCTCAGCGGGCCTATGTATTACATCCGCGATGGCCTTAAAATGCCTTGGCTCGGTGTCGTCATCGCCGTGCTGATGTGCACGAAGATGATGGGGGCTAACTTGGTGCAATCGAATACGATTTCCGGTATCCTTTATTCTAACTATGGGGTTCCGACGTACATGACCGGTGTCGTTCTCATCATTTTGCTTCTATGTATTACTTTGGGCGGCTTGAAACGGCTGGCTAATCTGGCCATGAACCTCGTTCCTGCCATGTCTATCTTTTATATCGTCATTGGTCTGTTGGTCGTCTTATTGAATATCCAGCAGTTGCCGCATGTATTCGCCGAAATCTTTACCCAAGCCTGGTCTTTTGATTCCGTTGCCGGCGGCACGGGCGGCTATGTCATTGCCAAGGCTATGCAGTACGGGATTGCCCGCGGTATGTATTCCAATGAAGCCGGGGAAGGTACAGCCCCGTTTGCTCACGGCTGCTCCATCGTGCCGCATCCCGTTGACGAAGGGATTACAGGGGTTACAGAAGTCTTTGTCGACACTATCGTCATCTGCAGCATTACGGCCCTTGTCGTCGGCGTTACGGATATGCAGAACTCCGGCCATTCGGCAACCGTCCTGGCCCTCAATGCTTTCGGTACAGTTTGGGAACCGTTGAAACACGCCGGTACATTGGCTCTGCTCATTTTCTGCTTTACGACTTTGATGGGCCAGTGGTGGAACGCTGCTAAGAGTTTCACTTATGCGTTTGGCAATAAAGTCACGAACATCGTAAAATACATTTTCCCCTTCTTGTGCCTCATCGGCTCCTTAGGCAAAATCAATCTCGTATGGGGCATCCAGGACGTTGCCATGGGCTTGGTCGTCATCCCTAACATGATTGCCCTGCTCATCCTCTTCCCGCAGGTACGGGCTAAGACTAAAGAATATTTCAGCGACCCGAAATACTACGATCATACCACTAAAAACTAGCTACGAACAACTTAAAAGGGCCTGTCGCACGTAATCGTGCACGGGCTCTTTTTCTGTATGCAAAAATATCATAGCTTTATAGTCCTTCTTTGAGGCCTGTCTGTTCGGACTCGGAAGCGGCTTTGCCGCAGTAGACTCTGGACCGTAGGGGCTTGCACGTGGCAAGCCCATTTCAGAATGGGGGATGATAGCTTATCAGAAGAGGTGTCTGATTCGATTCGTCACTCCAAGAATTGCACCTTATTCGCGTTGTATAAAAAGAATATATTTGCTAAAATGAGAGCAAAGGAGGTGGACCGATGAGCCAATTAGACACAGCAATCGATGAGGCGTTAGTGGGAAATGATAGATTAAGATATGATAAAGCAGCAAAAGGTGTGTTATCAGAAAAGAAAATCCTGGCTTATATCTTGCAGCGGACTATACCCGAATTTGCATCGGCCAGCCTCCATGATATTAAAGAACCCGTAGCAAATTATGATCTCATGGGCATTATCTTCGTATATCTGGGAAATAATAGGACGCGAGACCGGTTGATGCACCTGTTATATTTATTGTTTGTCAAAAAGATGAAATCAGAAGATCTACTGACAGCCTTATATGATGAATATGACATTGATTTGACGGCTAAAGGGAAGGAGGATGTCACGACTATGTGCAACTTAGGTGAAGGACTCTATGAAAGAGCCATGGAAAAAGGCTTGGAAAAGGGTATAAAAAAAGCATAGAAAGAGGCGTTGAGCAAGAAAAACGAAATTCTGAACGGAAAGACCGGGAAGCAGCGCTCGAAATGATTAAAGATGGTCTATCCTTTGAGCAAATTGCCCGGTACATGAAACTTTCTATCGAAGCAGTCGCTGAAATTGCCAAGCAAAATAAATTGATATAAGGTGATAGTTTGTAATACGGAGTTTGTAGTTTTCAGAGCAAACCTTTAAATTTCAAGCCATCCACTAACCCCTAGCCACTAGCGGCTAACCACTAAAAAGAGGCTGTCTTAATGTGACAGCCTCTTTTTTATATCTTACACTGTCTTGACAGTAGTATTGTCAAATCTTTACCGATACGGTATAATAGGGTAAACAAAAAAACGGTCTATCCCGTAAAGGATGATGCGCCGTTATGTACTTTGAATAAAAGAGGTTGTCACATGAAGGTGTCTTTATGGGGCAACCTCTTCCCTGAAAGGATGAAATTTGGTGTATATCGAAGATGAGATTGCAGCTCTGAAGAAAGAGAAGCAGGCTATTATCCTTGCTCACTATTATGTACCTGATGAAGTTCAGGAATATGCTGATTTTGTCGGTGATTCTTTTGGCCTGGCCAAGAAGGCGATTGAAACGGATGCCAAGGTCATCGTCTTTGCCGGTGTCGACTTTATGGGGGAAAGTGCCAAGATGCTCAACCCGGAAAAGAAGGTCCTCATGCCCGATGCGACGGCCAGCTGCCCTATGGCTCATATGGCTGACGTAAAGACGATTGAAAAAGTCCGTTCCCAATATGATGATCTGGCCGTCGTCTGCTATGTCAATTCGACGGCTGCTGTCAAGGCTGTGTCCGATGTCTGCGTCACGTCGTCGAATGCCGTCAAGATCGTCCGGAAACTGCCGAACAAGCATATTTTCTTTACGCCTGACCGGAATCTGGGCCATTACGTATCGACGCAGGTCCCGGACAAGCATTTTATCCTCAACGACGGCTTCTGTCCGCGCCATGATACGGTCGACCCGGCTTATGTGAAACAGGTCCAGGCGGCTCATCCCCAGGCCTTGTTCCTGGCCCATCCGGAATGCCGCAAAGAAGTCCTGGCCCTGGCCGATTATGTCGGCAGTACGTCGGGCATCATCGACTATGCCGGCAAGTCCGATGCCAAGGAATTCATCATCGGTACGGAAGGCGGCGTCTTTTATGAATTAGAAACGCGCAATCCTGGCAAGACCTTTTATCCGGCCATGGAAGATGCGTATTGCATCAACATGAAGAAAGTCACGCTGGAAAAAGTCCGCGACTGCCTGCGCGATGAAACGAATGAAGTCCGCGTCGACCCGGATGTCGCCGGAAAAGCTGTCCGTTCGCTGGAACGGATGCTGGAATTAGCCAAATAGAAGAAGGTAATAGCAATGGAAACAGAAAAAACAGATATCGTCATCGTCGGTACCGGGGCCAGCGGCCTCTTTGCCGCCCTGCATCTGCCCCGGGATAAACGAGTCCTGATGATTACCAAAGATGAAGTAGAAAACAGCGATTCTTTTTTAGCCCAAGGGGGCATCTGCGTCCTTCACGACAAGGACGATTACGACAGTTTCATGGAAGATACACTCAAAGCCGGCCACTATGAAAACCGACGTGAATCCGTCGATATCATGATCCGCTCGTCGCGGCCGGTCATCAATGAGCTCATCGGCTACGGCGTCGATTTTGCCCGCAAAGCCGACGGCTCTCTCGATTATACGCGGGAAGGCTGCCACTCGCGGCCGCGTATCTTGTTCCATGAAGATATTACGGGCAAGGAAATCACCAGCCATCTCTTAGCGGCTGTCCGCCAGCTGCCCAATGTGACTATCCGCGATTTTACGACTATGGTCGACATCGTCACCGACGGGAACCGCTGCCTGGGCATCATCGCCCGCGACAGCCAGGGCCGCTATCGAGCTATCCAGGCCGATGAAACGATTCTGGCCAGTGGCGGTGTCGGCGGCTTGTATGACCATTCGACGAATTTCCCGCATCTCACTGGCGATGCCCTGGCCATTGCCATGCGCCATGGCGTCGAACTGGAACACATCGACTACGTCCAGATCCATCCGACGTCGCTCTATTCCAAAAAGCCGGGCCGGAGCTTCCTCATTTCTGAATCAGTCCGCGGTGAAGGGGCCAAGCTGCGCGGCAAAGACGGTCAGCGTTTTGCCAACGAAGTCCTGCCCCGCGATTTGATGACGGCCGAAATCCGCAAACAGATGAAGAAGGACGACCGCCCCTTCGTCTGGCTCGACATGACCGTCCTCGGCGAAGACGTCATCAAGCATCATTTCCCACACATTTATGAACGCTGCCTGGAAGACGGCATCGATGCGACGAAGGACTGGGTCCCGGTCACGCCGGCCCAGCACTACTTCATGGGCGGCATCCACGTCGACAAGTACAGCCAGACGACGATGGACCATCTCTACGCCGTCGGCGAAACGAGCTGCAACGGCGTCCACGGCCGCAATCGTTTGGCCAGCAATTCTCTCCTGGAAAGCCTGGTCTTCGGCAAGCGTGCAGCCCAGCACATCGTGGAAACAGAAAAGCAGCCCCAGCAGGTAGTCAGTGCCGCCGACTTTGCCAAAGCCTGTGCGCCGTCAGAAGCCTTCATCTGCAGTCATGAAGATACACTGGCTGAAGAATACCGCCGCCATGTCTTAGGTGAAATGGAAAGGGAGCGTGAATGTGATGAACAGCGTAACCATGAAATTGCAGGCTGATCCTTTGATCCTGCAGGCCCTGCAGGAAGACATCACCGGTGAAGACGTGACAACCAATGCCATTTTGCCGGAAGACTGCCAGGGTGAAGCGGAACTCCTGTGCAAACAGGACGGCATCATCGCCGGCCTCGATGTCTTTGCCCGGCCCTTTACCCTGCTGGACGACAAGGTCTGGTTCGAGTTCTTCGTCAAAGATGGCGATGAAGTCCATAAAGGCCAGAAACTGGCCAAAGTCGTCGGCAGTATACGGGCCATCTTGTCGGCCGAACGGGTAGGCCTGAACTATTTGCAGCGCATGAGCGGTATTGCGACCTATACCCATCAGGTCGTATCCCTGTTGGAAGGGACGGGGATGACCCTCGTCGATACGCGCAAGACGACGCCGAACATGAGGGTCTTTGAAAAATACGCCGTCACCGTCGGCGGTGGCAAGAACCACCGCTACAACTTATCGGACGGCGTCCTCCTCAAGGACAACCACATCAGTGCCGCCGGCGGCGTGGCCAAGGCCATTGCCATGGCCAAAGCCTATGCGCCTTTCGTCCGCAAAATCGAAGTCGAAACGGAAACGCTGGACATGGTCCGCGAAGCCGTCGAAGCCGGGGCGGACATCATCATGCTGGATAACATGAGCCACGACATGATGAAAGAAGCCGTAGCCATCATCGCCGGCCGGGCTGAAACGGAATGTTCCGGCAACGTGACCAAAGAAAATATCGCCGCCCTGGCCGATATCGGCGTCGATTACATTTCTAGCGGCGCCTTGACCCATTCCGCGCCCATCCTGGATTTATCCCTGAAACATTTGCATCGGATATAGGAGCTCGTAGGTGGCCCGCCTGGTACACGGCCAGCAGCTAGCGGTTAACTGTTAGGTGCTAGCCTACAAACTCTGCACTATAAACTATCCTGCTGAAATACATTAGTCCCTTGACAAGAGATGAAATAGCAGTATAATGAAGACAAAGAAAAGACAACGATGTCATGAATGATGTCGTTGTCTTTTCTGTTTTTAATCATATCGTATCTTGAGAGGGGGCCTCCTTATGTATGTATGGCGAATGGAAAGGATTATGGCAGCCAATTTCCGCGAATGGAAAATGTTGCAGCAGTATGAAAAGTATCAGAAAGGACGTAAAGCCGTGCAGCCCAAGAAAGAGGACCTGCATCTCCGCGACGGCATCCGTTCGGAAACGTGATGAAACTTGAGAGAACGCGTGTTTGACAAAAAGCCTCTTGATTTCTATACTAGTAGATAATAGTGTAGAAAGAAAGAGGCTTATTTATATGGATATAAAGAAAGAACATTGGAGCCCGTTGCTCCTCGACTGGTTTGCCGCCCATGGCCGGGACCTGCCCTGGCGCGACGAATCGCCGCGGGATCCGTATAAGGTCTGGGTGTCGGAAATCATGCTGCAGCAGACGAAAGTCGAAACAGTCCGTCCCTATTATGACAGCTGGATGGACCACTTCCCGACGATTCCTGCCCTGGCGGCAGCTTCCCAGGATGAAGTCCTGCGGCAGTGGCAGGGCCTGGGGTATTATTCCCGGGCCCGCAACCTCCATGAAGCGGTCCAGGAAGTACAGGCCAAATACGGCGGTCACGTGCCGGAAAATAAAAAAGACGTACAGTCCCTGAAAGGCGTTGGCGATTATACAGCCGGCGCCATTTTAAGCCTGGCTTATGGTCAGAAGGAAGCCGCCGTCGACGGCAACGTCCTGCGCATCTTTGCCCGCCTTTACGATATTGAAGAGAATATCCTGTCGACGCCGGTCAAGAAGAAAATCACGGCCCTCGTAGAAGCGCAGCTCCCCGATGAAGCGCCAGGGACCTTCAACGAAGCCCTCATGGACTTAGGGGCCATGGTCTGCATCCCCAAGCATCCCCGCTGTTCGGAATGTCCTTTGCAAGAGCTCTGCCTGGCGCACCGGGCTGGGAAAGAATGTGATCTGCCCGTCCGGCTTGTCAAGAAGAAATCGCCTGTCGAAGAGATTACAGTCGTCGTCGTCCGCCATGGGAACCAGTGGCTCGTCCACCGCCGTCCGCCCAAAGGGCTCCTGGCGTCGATGTGGGAATTCCCCAATGCCCTGGGGAAGGGGGAGGTAGGCATCGCCGCCGTCGGTCAGCTCTTGGCGCAAAAAGGGCTGACTCTGGCCGTCGATGACCAGCCTGTAGGCTCCCTGAAGAGTGTTTTTTCGCATAAGACCTGGCAGATGACGGTCTATGAAGGCCATATCACCCGGGGAAAACTCGGAGAAGAGGAGGATTGGCAGTGGATCGACTGCAAGGATTACGCGTCCTTGCCCTGGGCCGGACCGCACGGCAAGATCACTGCCATGGTATAATTGATGAAAGGTCTTTTCTTTATTAACTTCATGGTCATTACATCCTGTATCTGCGTCGTCGCGGCGCTGTTATGGGATTATGTCGTCCGCACGGGTCATCGCTGGCTGCTGCTCCTGGGGACGTTGCTGCTGGCCGTCTTATCGGCAGCCGGTCTCTACCATTATGAAGACCTCTTTCCCGGCCTCATCGCGTCGGGCTGGGAAGGTCTCTATGACGGCAAGGCCATGGCCGGCCTGATCTGGCTGCTGGCTTGTCTCTTGGCCTTTCCCTGCCTGGTCGTCGTTGCCATAGCCCGCTTTTTCTGCCGGCCCCGGCGCCGCCGGAGAGGGCGTCGGCGTCAACGGCGCTCGTCGGGCGTGACGCGCCGGTCTTTCCTCAAAGGCCTGGCGGCGCTGATCCCCGTGGCGGCTTTCGCCACCAGCGGAGCGGGCAATCTCTTGGGCGAACGCGATTTGGATACGACCTACCATGTCTTGAAATACAAGAACCTGCCCGATTATCTCGACGGCTATAAAATCGGCCAGCTCTCTGACCTGCACATGGGGCTCTTTTTCAGTCCCCGGCGATTGCAGGAAGCCCTCGATGCCGTAGCGGCACAGGGCGTGAACCGCCTGGAAATCACAGGCGACCTCATCGATGAACTGGCCCTGCTGCCCAAGGCCCAGGCCATCCTCAAAGCCAATGCCAGCCGCTTCCCTGACGGCATCGACTTCTGCTATGGTAATCACGAGTATTACCGCAGTTTCGATGCGATTACAGCCATGCTCGATGACACGCCGGTCCGGGTACTGCGCAATTCCGCCTTCCAGGCCAGCCGCGGCTGCGGCCAGGGCCTGAGGGGCTGCAATGGCCGCGACGGCCGGTCTTTTTATATCGCCGCCACTGATTACAGCTTTGCCAAGGGTGATGAAGCCTTTGCCAAAGAACGGGAACAGTATGTCCGGGAAACGCTGGCTAAGGTTCCGGAAGATGCTTTTGTCGTCATGCTGGCCCATCATTCGGCCTTTATCGACGAAGGCTTTGCCCATCACATCTCCCTGACCTTGTGCGGCCATACGCACGGCGCCCAGTTCGCGCCCATTGCGCCCTTGGTCACGGCCCTGGGCTTCAAGTACCTCCGCGGTATGTTCCAGAAGGGGGACTGCCGGGGCTATGTCAACCGCGGCACAGGCCACTGGCTGCCTTTCCGCGTCCTCTGTTCCCGTGAGGCCAGTGTCTTTGAATTACGAAAACAAGCGTAAAGGATGAATGCCCATTATGATGATCAATACCGCTGTACTCCATATTTTTGATTTCAATACCAACGTCTGCATCGTATCCCAGAAGGACCTCGATTTCAGCAGCGATGTCGTCTACGAATACGTCAGCAAGCGGCTGAACCGCATCATCGGCGATGCCGCCCAGAAGACGGGCGTCTTCTATGCGACCAGCGCCTTTCAGATGAAATTGCAGGCCCTCGTCGACGGGACCCTGACTTTCGACGATTTGGCGTCCCAGATCGCCCGCGAGCTCTACCAGCTCGTGTCCCATTGTGATGAACCGGAATCGACAGACCTCCTGGTCATCGACTTCCAGGATGACGACGATGTCCGCAACCTGGGCATCCTCATGCTGGACAACAAGACGGCCTATACCCATCAGATCCTCGACGACGAAGGGACGGTCTACAACAAGCTCATCAAACATTACGCCATCCTGCCCGGGACGGCGCAGAAAGCCGAGGCCTATGCCCTCATCCGCCTGAACGATTTTTCTATCCATTTCGTCGACAAGAAGCGGAAAATGGACGGCGAAGACGTCTACCTCCTGCCGGATAAGCTCCTGCAGTGCACGTCGGTCATTTCCAGCAAGGAAGCCGTGAAGGTCGTCAGCAAGATTGCCGAAAAAGTAGCGGAAGAACACGGCGCCAGCACGGTCGAAGCCTTATCCAAAGCCAAGACCTATCTGGTGGAAAATGCCGAAACGGCCGATTCCTTCTCGCCGCAGGACCTGGGCAGCGACGTCTTCGGCGATTCGCCGGTCCTGCAGCGGGAATTTGAAGAACAAGTCAAAGAAGCGAAACTGCCTGAAGCCGTAGCCATCGAAAAGGAATATGCCCAGAAAGCCGGCCGCAGCCATAAAATCAAGACCGATACGGGCATCGAGATTACTTTTCCGTCGGAATATATCGAAAATACCGACTTCATCCAATTCATCAACAACCCTGATGGGACCTTGTCCATTGAATTGAAGAATATCGGGAAAATCGTCAATAAATAAGGGGGATTATTATGTCACGCAAGAATCGGCGCAAAAAAGCCAGGAATACTGCATCCGTTCCGGAAGGGACAGCCGCAACGGTACAGCCAAAAAAGAAGAAAGGACCCGCTCACGGTCTGGACCGGAGAACCTGGGTCTTGTACCTCGTCGGCTTTGCTGCCCTGGCCTGGTCCTATTTTGTCTTATTCACCCGCAACTGGTCGGACGCAGGCTTTGCCTTTACCGTCCTGGTTACGGTTCTCTGGCCCTGGTCTTTGTATAAGAATTGGAAGAAAGGGCCGAAAAAGAGGTAACGCTTATGGATATGTCCCATTACAATAAAGATTACGATACGTCCCACCCTTTCCACGTCGTCGCCCCTTATGAACCTATGGGCGACCAGCCCGAAGCTATCGCCTTTCTGGCAGACGGCATCCGTTCCGGCCAATGGGCCCAGGTTCTCGTCGGGGCTACCGGGACGGGCAAGACCTTCACTATGGCCAAGCTCATCGAAGCCGTCCAGAAACCGACCCTGGTCATTGCCCACAATAAGACCCTGGCTGCCCAGCTGTGCAGTGAATTCAAGTCATTCTTTCCCGATAACGAAGTCGGTTATTTCGTCAGTTATTACGACTTCTATCAGCCCGAAGCCTATATCGCCTCGACAGATACGTACATCGAGAAAGACGCTTCCATCAACGATGAAATCGATAAATTGCGCCACTCGGCGACGATGAGCCTCTTTGAACGGCGCGATGTCATCATCGTCGCTTCCGTTTCCTGTATCTACGGCTTAGGCGACCCGGAAGACTACAGTGAACTCGTCGTATCCCTGCGACTGGGGCAGGAAAAGCCGCAGGAAGAAATACTGCACAAGCTCGTCGATATCCAGTACAGCCGCAACGACATGAACCTCGAACGCGGGACCTTTCGCGTCCACGGCGATACAATCGAAGTCTTTCCGGCGGCCTTCGACAATTCCATCATCCGCATCGAAATGTTCGGCGATGAAATCGACAGGCTCACGGAAGTCGACGTCCTGACAGGCGAAGTCATTGCCGAGCGCAAGCACGTCGCCATTTATCCGGCCAGCCATTATGTCACGACAAAGGACAAGATGGAACGGGCCCTGGGGACGATCCGCCAGGAATTGGACGAACGGCTGAAAGTGCTGAAAGACGGCGGCCACTTGCTGGAAGCCCAGCGGCTGGAACAGCGCACGCGCTATGACATGGAAATGATGGAAGAAATGGGCTACTGCTCAGGCATCGAAAACTATTCGCGCCACCTGGCCGGCCGCAAGCCCGGTCAGGCGCCGTATACGCTCCTCGACTATTTCCCCGATGACTTCCTCATCCTCGTCGACGAATCGCATGTCACCCTGCCGCAGCTGCGGGCTATGTACGCCGGCGACCGGTCGCGCAAGGAAAACCTCATCGAATACGGCTTCCGCCTGCCGTCGGCTTTGGATAACAGGCCGTTGAAATTTGAGGAATTCGTCGAACGCATCAACCAGATTGTCTACGTCAGTGCTACGCCTGGCCCTTATGAAATGGAAGTCCAGACCAATCTGGCCCAGCAGATCATCAGGCCGACGGGCCTGTTGGATCCGAAAGTGGAAGTCCGTCCCATTGCCGGCCAGATGGATGACCTGTTGGGTGAAATCCGCAAGCGCACGGAAAAGGACGAACGCGTCCTGGTGACGACGCTGACCAAGAAGATGGCTGAAGACCTGACAGATTACCTGAAGGAAATGGGCGTCCGCGTGCGCTATCTCCATTCGGATATCGCCACCATCGAACGGGCCGACATCATTCGTGACCTGCGGGCCGGCGTCTTCGACGTCCTGGTCGGCATCAACCTCCTGCGCGAAGGCCTGGATATGCCGGAAGTCTCGCTGGTAGCCATTCTCGATGCCGATAAAGAAGGCTTCCTGCGTTCAGAAACGTCGCTTATCCAGACTATGGGCCGGGCGGCGCGAAACGTCCATGGACAGGTCATCATGTATGCCGACAAGATTACCGACTCCATGGCCAAGGCTATGGAAGAAACGCAGCGGCGCCGGGAAATCCAGGATGCATATAACAAAAAACATCACATTACGCCGAAATCGGTCAAAAAAGACGTCGTCGACCTCATCGAACTGACGAAAGTCGCCGAAACGGAAGCGGCCTATGGCAGCCAGAAGGGATGGAAAGGCGGCAAGATGACCCGCGAGGCCCTGAACAAAGTCATCAAGACCATGACCTTGCAGATGAAAGAGGCGTCGAAGAACCTGGAATTTGAAAAAGCCGCCGAACTGCGCGACCGCCTGGGTCAATTGCGCCAGCAGCTGGCCGATATGAGCCACGATGATACCCTACCTAAAGACATGCAGGGCGAAGACATGCCCAAGCGCCGCTACCGCCGCAAGATAAAGCGGCCGGATGCGAAAAAAAGGTAGAACGCAGGCCGCAGGTCGCAGGTCGCGACGGGCTTTTTACATTAAACTTCAGACATCAAACTTCAAACTCAAATGGGAGGCACGAAGTGCAAGATAAATATATTGTCATCAAAGGTGCACGTCAGCACAATTTAAAGAATATCGACGTCAAGATTCCCCGGGACAAGCTCGTCGTCTTTACGGGTCTGTCCGGCTCGGGCAAGTCGTCCCTGGCTTTTGATACGATTTATGCCGAAGGCCAGCGCCGCTATGTCGAATCGTTGTCGGCCTATGCCCGGCAGTTCCTGGGCCAGATGGATAAGCCCGACGTCGATTACATCGAAGGCTTGTCGCCGGCCATTTCCATCGACCAGAAGACGACGAGCCGCAATCCCCGGTCGACAGTAGGGACGGTCACGGAAATCTACGATTACCTGCGCCTGCTCTACGCCCGTGTCGGCGAGGCCTACTGCCCGAAATGCGGTAAGCCCATCCGTCAGCAGACCATCGAGCAGATGGCCGATGCCGTCATGGCCCTCGGCGAAGGCGAGAAGGTCATGGTCATGGCGCCTGTCGTCGACGGGCGAAAGGGGACTCATCAGAAGCTCTTGGCCCGGCTGGTCAAAGATGGCTATGTCCGCGTCCGCGTCGACGGCGAAGTCTATCTCTTGTCCGACGATATCCCCCTGGATAAAAATAAAAAGCACACCATCGACGTCATCATCGACCGCCTGGTCATCAAGGACAGTATCTTGACGCGACTGACGGATTCCCTGGAAACGGCGGCTAAATTGGCCGATGGCATCGTCCATATTTTCCGCATGGCGACGAAAGAGGTCCTGACCTTCAGCCAGCACTTCGCCTGCCCGGACTGCCATGTCAGCCTGCCGGAAATCGAACCCCACCTCTTTTCCTTCAACAGCCCCTTCGGCGCCTGCCCGGCCTGCTCAGGCATTGGCAGCACCATGGAAGTCGACGCGCATCTGGTCCTGCCGGACCACAAGAAATCCTTTGCCGACGGCGCCGTAGCGGCCCTCAGCAGCAACCCCGATTCGTGGTTCATGCGCCAGCTCGGCGGCCTGCTGCGGCCTTACGGCTTTACCTTGGATAACTGCTACGATGACTTGCCGGAAGAATTGCAGGAAAAACTCATGAACGGCTCAGACGATACGTGCGTTTTTGAATACGAGAACCTGCGCGGCGAAGTGAAGCAGTTCGCTACGGCCTTTGAAGGCATCCTGCCCATGGTCCGCCGCCGCTACCGCGAAGCCTCGTCGGACATGATGCGCGACCAGTTCGGCCAGTTCATGACTGTCAAGCCCTGCTCGACGTGCCACGGTGCACGCCTGCGCCACGAAGCGCTGGCCATCAAGATCGGCGGCCTGAACATCGCCGAATTGACGGATTTGCCCGTCAGCGACATGATTCCCTTCTTCGATAACTTGAAATTGACGGAAAAACAGCAGCTCATTGGCAAGCAGATCTTCAAGGAAATCAAGGCCCGCCTGAACTTCTTGCAGACCGTCGGCCTGGACTACCTGACCCTGTCGCGGACGGCTGGCACCCTGTCCGGCGGCGAAGCCCAGCGTATCCGCCTGGCCACCCAGATCGGGTCGGGCCTGGTCGGCGTCCTCTATATCCTGGACGAACCGTCCATCGGCCTGCACCAGCGGGACAACGACAAGCTCCTGGAAGCCCTTAAGCGCCTGCGCGACCTGGGCAATACGCTCATTGTCGTCGAACACGATGAAGACACCATGCGTGCTGCCGATTATATCGTCGATATCGGACCGGAAGCAGGGGAACACGGCGGGACTATCGTCGCCCAAGGCACGGCCGATGACATCATGGCCTGCCCTCAGTCTTTGACGGGCCAGTATCTGAAGGGGACCAAGTATATCCCCGTTCCGCAAGAACGGCGCCAGGGGAATGGCACCTTTTTGGAAATCATCGGCGCAGCTGAGCACAATTTAAAACATATAAACGTCTCCATCCCCATCGGGACCCTGACCGTCGTCACCGGCGTGTCCGGCTCGGGCAAGTCGACGCTGGTCAATGAAATCCTCTACAAGGGTATGGCCGAAGCCGTCTACGGCACGCCGCACCGGCCGGGCAGGTTCAAGGCCCTGAAAGGCGTTGAATACATCGACAAGATCATCAACATCGACCAGTCGCCTATCGGCCGGACGCCGCGGTCCAATCCGGCGACGTATACGGGCGTCTTCGACTCCATCCGCCAGCTCTACAGCCAGACGGCAGAAGCCAAGGTCCGGGGCTATAAGGCCGGCCGCTTCAGCTTCAACATCAAAGGCGGCCGCTGCGAAGCCTGCAAAGGCGACGGCATCATCCGCATCGAAATGAACTTCCTGCCTGACGTCTACGTCCCCTGTGAAGTCTGCCACGGCGCCCGCTATAACAGGGAAACGCTGGAAGTCAAATACAAAGGCAAGAATATTTCCGACGTCCTCAATATGACCGTCGACGACGCCTGCCAGTTCTTTGAAAACATCCCGCGCATCGTCAATAAGCTGAAGACGCTGCAGCAAGTCGGCCTGGGCTATATCCGCCTGGGCCAGCCGGCGACGACCCTGTCCGGCGGCGAAGCCCAGCGGGTCAAGCTGGCGACGGAATTGTCCAAGCGCAGTACTGGCCGGACCCTGTATATCCTCGACGAACCGACGACGGGCCTGCACACGGCGGATATCCACAAGCTCATGGATGTCTTGCAGATGCTCGTCGACGGCGGCGATACGGTCGTCGTCATCGAACACAACCTGGACGTCATCAAGACGGCAGACTACCTTATCGACCTCGGCCCCGAAGGCGGTGCCGGCGGCGGTACGGTCGTCGCCACGGGGACGCCCGAAGAAATCTGCCAGGTACCGGAATCCTATACGGGTCAGTTCCTCAAGCCCGTCCTGGAACGGACCAAGGCCCTCATGGCCGGCAAGAAGGGGGTATAAGCCATGGCCGTCAGTGATGCCGTCCGGGAAAAAGTCCGCAACCTGCCAACCCAGCCCGGCGTCTATCTCTGGAAGGATGAAAAGGGCAAGATCATTTACGTCGGCAAAGCCGTCAACCTGCGCAACCGCGTGACCAGTTACGTCCGCCACGATGCCAACAGGGCGCCGAAAGTATCGGCCATGGTCAGTCATGCCGCCGATTTGGAAACCATCGTCGTCGCCACGGAAATGGAAGCCCTCATCCTGGAAAATACGCTCATCAAGAAATACCATCCCCATTACAATATCATGCTCCGCGACGACAAGACCTATCCTTATATCAAGGTCACTGTCCAGGAAGATTATCCGCGCATCTTCATGACCCGCCGCGTCAGCCGCGACGGCGCCCGCTATTTCGGGCCCTTTGCCGACTCGACGGCAGTCCACCGCGTCCTAAAGCTCATGCAGCGGGCCTATCATATCCGCTCGTGCCGGACCATGCCGACAGACCGGCCGTGCCTGCAATATCACTTGCACCACTGTGATGCGCCGTGCGTCCACTATATTACCAAAGCCGACTACGGGGCCCGGGTCCGCCAGTCCCTGGACATCCTCGAAGGCCGGGACAGCAGCGTTTCCCGGTCGCTGCAGCAGAAAATGGAAGACGCTGCGGAAGCCATGGAATTCGAGAAGGCCGCTATGTACCGCGACCAGATTAAGGCCATTGCCGTCATCCAGGAACAGCAGAACATCGTCAATACGGCTGGCGGCGATATGGACGTCATCGGCCTGGCCCGCCAGGCTGGGCAGACGTGCGTCCAGATTTATACGGTCCGCATGGGCAAGCTTATGGGACGGGAGACCTTTTCCCTGGACAACAGCAGCGATGACGACGTGCCGTCTCTGATGGAAGCCGTCGTCGACCAGTATTACGGCGACGGGACCTTCATCCCGTCAGAAATCGTCGTGCCGGCCCTGGAAGACCTGGACGGCTGCGAGCGCCGCCTGAGCCAGCAGAAGGGCAGGAAAGTGACCGTCGTCATTCCCCAGCGGGGGCCGAAGAAACAGCTCCTGGACATGGCTTCCGAAAATGCAGCCGGCCTGTTGGAACAGAAACGCCTGCAATGGCAGCACGACGTAGACAAGACGACCGGTGCCGTCGAAGGCCTGGCGCGCATCCTCAATCTGCCCTGCCTGCCGGAGCGCATGGAGTGCTTCGATATTTCCCATACCCAGGGGATAGAGACCGTGGCCTCGATGGTCGTCTTCGAGCACGGTCAGCCGGCTAAGAAAGAGTACCGCCGCTTCAAACTGAAGACCGTCCAGGGCAAGCCTGATGACTTCAAATCCATGGCGGAAATCATGGAACGGCGCTATGGCGAAAAAGACTGGCCCGTGCCGGACCTGATCATCATCGACGGCGGCAAGGGTCAGCTCCATGCGGCCCTGCCGGTCATCCGCCAGGCAGGCTGTGAAGCGCCGGTCATCAGTCTGGCCAAGCGCATCGAAGAAGTCTTCGTCGAAGGCCGCAGCGATTCCATCATCCTCAGCCATCATACGCCGGAACTCCAGCTGCTGCAGGCCATCCGCGACGAAGCCCACCGCTTTGCCATCACCTATCACCGTCACCTGCGGGGCAAGCGCAGCCTCGTATCCATCCTGGACCACGTCGAAGGCATCGGGCCCAAGCGGCGCAAGGCCTTGTGGACGGCTTTCAAGACGCTGGCCGACATGAAGACCGCTTCCATTGACGAACTGGCTGCCGTGCCGGGCATGAACCGCCAGGCTGCGGAAAATGTCTATTATTTCTTTCGCCTGGGGACGGATGAAAAGAGGAAATTGACCCAATAGATATGATATAATAGAAAGAAATGAAAGAGGAGGGATTATGATGATGAAAAAGAAAGTCCTCACCGTTTTATGCGGCGCCTGGCTCATGGGGGCCGCCGCCATGGCCGCTTCGCCGGCCGTCATCCAGGATGCGCCCAAAGCCGTGTATACCCACAGCGATGGCAGCGTCCTCAGTATCCAATACCCGTCCATCACGATGACGGAAAATGCCGGAGCTGCCCAGCTGATAGCCCAGTATTTTGCCGATGAACAGCAGCAGGCCAAGACCTTTTTCGACCAGCAGGGCAATAAAGGCGTAAAATTGACGGAAGAGAAGACCTACACCGTCACCTTGAACGATGGCAAATATTTGTCCTTCCTCGATGAAGGCTATCTCTATTTCGACAGGGCTGCCCATCCGACCAGCTGGAAGACCGGCGTCGTCTTCGATATGGCGACGGGCAAGCGCATCACCAACTGGCGTGACCTGGTTAAACCGGGCGATGAAAAGTATTTCACCCTCAAGAAAATCACCAATAAACTGACCCTGAGCGGCCACGTCCTGTCGACGTACTTCAACGGCCTGACAGAAGACCCGAAGAATTTCTATCTCGACAAGAGCCGCAATATCCACTTCGTCTTCGGCCAGTATGAAGTCGCACCGTACTCGTCGGGCATCATCGATATCAATATGGGCAGACAGGCAAAATAAATGGAAAATAATCTTGCTTTTTTTAGGCCAGTATGATATTATAAGCGTGTCAAAATCATTAGTAAGAATTATTCGTTAATATGTTAATTCAGGAGGAAAAACACATGGATAAGTACGAATGCAGCATTTGCGGTTATATTTATGACGAAGCTGAAGGCGACGCAGACAACGGCGTAGCAGCAGGCACGAAATTCGCTGATCTCCCGGCAGATTGGGTATGTCCGACCTGCGGCGCTGATAAAGACGCTTTCGTAAAAATGGACTAACAAACTAGCAGCTAGCTGCTAGCCGCTTAAAAGGGACTGTCGCACGAAGGTTTATTCTATCGTGTGCGGTCCCTTTCTCTTTATAGTTTGTAGTTTGGCGCCAAATATCTGGGAAGGCCTTTGGGACGGCCCTACGAACTGCTAGCTGCTAATGGCTAACTGCTAAAAAGGTCCTGTCGCTATGCGACAGGACCTTTTTATTGACAATATCCCGGAAGCACGATACAATGATTACTGTTAGACATAAATATTCGTCATGTTTCACATGATTTTGCAGGGGGTGCTTCTGTGAATTTAAAATATGTCAAAGGCAGTTACATGGATGAAATCATGTACGAAGGCCGGCCTGTCCTGTTTACCCTCGATGGCCTCGAAGAAGGTCATGAAGAGGAAGCACAGCAGTACGGTGAAGAAGTTTGGAACTGGGTTTTGGCGCACCGCTCCCGTGTCATCGCTCATGCGCCGCTGATTGCGAATTTCAAGAACAAGAAATGGCGCTCTGACGGCGAACCGGAAGTGACAGCCGAGGAAATCCGCAGTTATTTAAGTCGCATCACTTCGATTTATGCTACTTATAAGAAAGGCTTCGACGTATTCTTCGATACCAATGACGTATTCGATGAACGGTCCATCGTCATCAGCATGGGCAAGAATTTCTTCTTTGAAGGCTTCAAACTCTTGTAATCCTGTCATATTGTAGAATCACCGAGAATGTGGTAAAATAAGGAATAATCATTGATAGCGAGGTGAATATCATGGCAAAACACATCATTACGATCAACACAGAATCGATCCAGAAGACGGCACAGCACGCTGGCTGCAGCGAATGCCAGACGTCCTGCCAGTCCGCTTGCAAAACTTCTTGCACTGTTGGCAATCAGATCTGCACAAAATAAGTTACGTGAAGGAAAAGGGGCGTCGCTCACGCGGCACCCCCTTCTTTTTGTATGGAGGAAACATTATTCATGGCTGAAATTAAACCAATGATTCATAAATACTGTCAGAACGGGACGTACATGCTCCTCGACGTCAACAGCGGCATCATCAACGTCATCGACAAGATGACCTACGATGTTCTCGACGTCTATGACGGTACCAATAAAGACGCTGTCTATCAGGCCTTTGCCGGGACGTATGATAAAAAGGATTTGGACGAAACCCTGGGCGAACTGGATGAGCTCATCGAAAAGGAAATGCTCTTTGCACCGATGACGGAAAACTTCAAGGTCGTCGCCGAAGAAGAACCGGTCATCAAATCGCTCTGCCTGAACATCGCCCACGATTGCAACCTGCGCTGTCAATACTGCTTTGCCTCCCAGGGCGATTACGATACGCACAAGCGGGAACTCATGAGCTTCGACGTAGCCAAACACGCTGTCGACCTGCTCATCAAGAGCACCGAAGGCAAACGCCAGCACTGCGAAATCGACTTCTTTGGCGGCGAACCGCTGATGAACTTCGGCGTCGTCAAGCAGACCATCGAATACATCCGGGAACAGGAAAAGATCCACGATAAAGTCTTCAAGCTGTCCCTGACGACGAACGGCATGCTCCTCGACCCGGCCAAGGTCAAGTATTTGACGGATAATCACATCAGCCTCATACTGAGTCTCGACGGCCGTCCGGAAGTCCACGACCGCATGCGTCCCGATGCCGGTGGTCACGGCTCGTACAAAACCTGTGCTGACAATCAGGTCTATGCGGCGAAACACCGCAACGGTGAAGAATATTACGTCCGCGGGACGTATACAAAATACAACCTCGATTTCACCAAAGACGTAGAACACATGGCTGACCTCGGCTTTGAAGGCCTGTCCATGGAACCCGTCGTCGGCGACGACTTGTCCTATGCCATCACCGATGACGACTTGCCCCGCATTTATGAAGAATACGACCGCCTGGCCGATTTCTACCTGAAACGTATGGATGAAGGCCGACCCTTCATTTACTACCACTTCATCATGGACCTTTATCGCGGTCCCTGCATCGCCAAGCGCCTGCGCGGCTGCGGTGCCGGCCATGAATACATGTGCGTCGTCCCCAACGGCGATATCTACCCGTGTCATCAGTTCGTCGGCCAGGACGACTATGTCATCGGCAACGTCTATGACGGCGTGACCAATACGGAACTGCCGCCGCTCTTCCGCGACATGCACGTCCTCAACAAGCCCATCTGCTGCGACTGCTGGGCCAAGTTCTTCTGCAGCGGCGGTTGCCATGCCAATAACATCAAGTACGGCGGCAACATCCAGACGCCGTATGAACTGAGCTGCAAGATCCAGAAGAAGCGCATCGAATGTGCCATGTACATCCAGGCCGTCCTGGCTATGCGCGGCCAGAAAGCCCGCCTCTTCGGGGACCCGGAAGAAAATTGTGAAGGATGCGGCGCCTGTGAATAAGCTGACCAAGCTCATGAAGCTCAAGGTCTTCTTATGGATCGTCGTCTATGCCTATTTACTCTATGCCATCGTCGTCGACGGCCCGTCGGCAGGTCTTCTAGGCCTGCTGGCGGCAGCTGTCGCCGTCTGTGTCATGCAGGTATGGATGCATAGCAAGGCCCGGGCCCGGTGGATGCATAATAAATTTGATAAAAAATAACCAGAAACGCTACTAAATAGGTTGACTTTGTGGCGTTTATGGAGTACATTAAGAACAGTCCAGTAAGTGTATCTAAATGGTACACTTTATCAATACAAAAATTCGCGCTCTGTCCTGCTGCGCAGGGGAGAGGTGAAACGTATAACTTATGTAGGAGTGATACTGATGAGTGAATTATTAAGAGTAGAAGGCTTGCACATCGCTGTCGAAGGCAAAGAAATCCTCAAAGGCCTCGACCTGACGATCAACACAGGCGAAACACATGTCATCATGGGTTCCAACGGCGCCGGCAAATCGACGCTGTTCAATGCCATCATGGGCAACCCGAAATACGTCGTCACAGCCGGCAAGATCTTCTTTGAAGGCAAAGATATTACGGAAGCTCCCGTCAATGAACGCGCCAAAGCAGGCATCTTCATGGCCTTCCAGCAGCCTATCGCCGTCCAGGGCATTTCCGTTGAAAACTTCATCCGCAACGCCAAGAGCACCGTATCGGGTCAGCAGCAGCGCATCATGCCTTTCCGTAAGAAGCTCCACGCCCAGATGGAACAGCTGAAGATGGATAAGTCCTATGCTGAACGCTATGTCAACGACGGCTTCTCCGGCGGCGAACGGAAAAAGACGGAAATTCTCCAGATGTGCATGCTCGAACCGAAACTGACCATGCTCGACGAAATCGACTCGGGCCTCGACGTCGATGCCGTCCGCATCGTATCGGATACGGTATCCAAGTACCACAATGAAAACAATTCCATCCTGGTCATTACCCACCACAGTGAAATCTTGCAGCACTTGAAACCGGATTTCGTCCACATCCTCATCGACGGCAAGATCGTCAAGACCGGCGATGCATCGCTCATCCAGGCTATTGAAGCCAACGGCTACGACGCATACAAAGGATAGTAGGAGGTACAGCTATGGCTGATAATAAAGAAAAGCTGGTCGATCAGGAAAAAGAAAAACTGGTCGAACAGAAAGAAGAAAAAATCGCTGAAGAACGCCAGAAGATCGATACCTTCGCCGACTTCGGCAACATGTATAACTTTAAGAAAGATTTTACCTATTCCTATAAGACCGATGCCGGTCTGACGGAAGACATCGTCCGTGAAATTTCGGAAAAGAAACACGAACCGAAGTGGATGCTCGATTTCCGCCTCAAATCGCTGGATATCTTCAACCACATGGAATATCCCGACTGGGGCCCGGACATCAGCGAACTCGACATGGACAACATCGTCACTTATGTCCGCCCGAACGCTCAGATGAAAGCTGACTGGAACGACGTCCCCGATGACATTAAAGACACCTTCGACCGCCTGGGTATCCCGGAAGCCGAAAAGACGTCCCTCGCCGGCGTCGGTGCCCAGTACGACTCGGAAGTCGTCTACCACAGCATCCAGGACGAACTGGTCCAGCAGGGCGTTGTCTATACCGACTTCGATACGGCCCTGGAAAAATATGAAGACATCGTCAAGGCTCATTTCATGAAGCTCGTCCCGCCGACGGACCACAAGTTCGCCGCTCTGCACGGTGCCGTCTGGTCCGGTGGCTCCTTCGTCTACGTTCCGGCCGGTGTCGATGTCTCCATCCCGCTGCAGAGTTATTTCCGACTCAATGCACCGGGCGCAGGCCAGTTTGAACACACGATGATCATCGTCGAAAAGGGCGCGAAAGTCCACTTCATCGAAGGCTGTTCGGCTCCGAAATACAATGTCGCCAACCTCCACGCAGGCTGCGTCGAATTGTTCATCGGCGACGATGCATCCCTGACCTATTCGACTATCGAAAACTGGTCCAAGAACATGTACAACCTCAATACCAAGCGGGCCATCGTCGGAAAGAACGGCACCATCAACTGGGTCACGGGCTCATTCGGTTCCCATACGTCGTGCCTCTACCCCATGAGTATTCTCCAGGGAGAAGGCGCACACTGCGAATTCACAGGCGTCACCTTTGCCGGCAAGGGCCAGTACCTCGATACGGGTTCGAAAGTCGTCCACAACGCACCGAACACGACGAGCAACATCAATTCTAAATCCATCAGCAAGAGCGGCGGCGTCTGCATCTATCGCGGCAGTGTCGTCATCAACCCGCCGGCTGACGGTGCCAAGGCCAACGTCAGCTGCGAATCGCTCATGCTCGACGAACAGTCGCAGTCCGATACGATCCCGGCTATCGTCGTCAAGAACGACAACATCGACCTCGGCCACGAAGCTTCTATCGGCCGTATTTCCGACGAAGCTATCTTCTACCTCATGAGCCGCGGCCTCAGCGAAGATGAAGCGCGGGCTATGCTCGTCCGGGGCTTCGTCGAACCGGTATCCAAGGCACTGCCTTTGGAATATGCCGTCGAAATGAATAACCTGATCAATCTCGAACTCAAAGGTTCGTTGAAATAGGGGAGGAGGAACATCATGGCAGTAAAGACAGAAAAAATCCAGTACAACCAACTCCCGCGCCCGACCTTCCGCTGGATGAAGGTCAATCACCTGGAATTGGACCCCTTGAAAGCCCAGGCTGCTCCGGCTTATACGCCGGAAGAACGCCACGACGGCGACGCAGCGGTGACCTTCTATGAAGGTAATCAGATGCCGGACCTCGGCGATTTCCAGGGTTCCAATGCGGAAGAACTCCAAAAAGCACTGAACCAGGCCAATTCTGGCTGCGCCGTCAGCGTCGGCGAAAACCAGAAAGGGTCGGTCCATTTGAAATACAGCCTCAGCGAAGCGATGCCTCAGCTTACGGCTCAGCTCAAAATCGAAGCCGCTGCCCACAGCGATTTGACGGTCTACCTGGAATTTGACGGCAGTGCCGATGACGGCTCAGTCAACTTCCTCACTTACGTCAAGACCGGCGAAGGGGCTCACGTCAAAGTCAGCAAGGTCCAGCTCAACGGCGAAAACGTCCGCCACGTCGAACACCGCTACGGCGATGCCGGCAAAGAAAGTACTATCGACTACGTCAGTGCCGAACTGGGCGGCAAGGCAGCCATCGTCTATTACAAGACAGACCTCATGCACGATGAAAGCAATTTCAACAGCCAGGCCATGTACCTCGGCCATGACGACCAGGTCGTCGACTTCTCTTACTGGGTTCCCACACAGGGCGTCAAGACCAATACGGACATCTTGACGACAGGCGCTCTCCTCGATACGTCGAAGAAGTTCTTCCGCGGTACTATCGACTTCCTCCGCGGCGGTAAGAAAGCCGTCGGTTCCGAATCGGATACGTGCATCCTGCTCAGCCCGAAGGTCCATTCCATTTCCGTACCGCTCCTCCTCTGCAAGGAAGACGACGTTGTCGGGAACCATGCTTCCAGTGCCGGCCAGATCGATAAGGACAAGCTCTTCTACCTCATGAGCCGCGGCTTTAATGAAACCGGCGCCCAGCTGATCATCGTCGAATCGAATATCCGCCCGGTCATCGACGCCTTGGGTGATAAAGATTTAGAAAATAAAGCGCTTCAGGCTGTACGCGAAAAGATGCAGTTCTGCCGCAAGAAAGGTGATTGCCATGCTAAATGTACGCAAAGATTTCCCCATCTTGACTAAAGTCCATAATGGACATCAGATCGTTTACTTTGATAACGCTGCGACGACGCAGAAACCGTACCAGGTCATCCACGCCATCGTAGACCTCTTGGAACACCACAACGGCAATCCCCATCGCGGTGCCCACGTCCTCAGCATCGAAGCCGGTGAATTATACGACGAAGCCCGCGAAGCAGTCCGCAAATTCATCAACGCCGCTTCGACGGAAGAAGTCATCTTCGTCCGCAATACGACGGAAGCGCTGAACCTCGTAGCCCGCAGCTATGCAGAACCGCGCCTGAAGAAAGGCGACAAGATCGTCATCCCCATTTCGGAACACCATTCCGACCTGGTCACGTGGCAGCGCGTCTGCCAGAAGACCGGCGCCGTACTCGATTATATGTACCTCGACGAAGAAGGCCACTTCACAGAAGAAGACCTGGCTAAGATCGACGACAAGACGAAAATCGTCGCCTTTGCCGCTGTCAGCAACGTCTTCGGCATGAAGCGCCCGGTCAAGGAAATCGTCGCCAAAGCCCATTCCGTCGGAGCCATCGCCATCGTCGACGGTGCTCAGTCGACACCGCACATGAAGACCGACGTCCAGGATATGGACTGCGACTTCTTCGCCTTCTCGGGCCACAAGATGTGCGGTTCTGCCAGCACGGGCGTCCTTTACGGCAAGAAAGCCATCCTGGAAGACATGGAACCGTTCCTCCTCGGCGGCGACATGATCGAATACGTCAAGGAACAGTCGACGACCTTTAACGAACTGCCCTTCAAATTCGAAGCCGGTTCCCAGAACGTCGAAGGTGCCGTTGCCCTGCACGCTGCCATCGACTATTTGCAAGACCTGGGCATGGACAACATCGAAGCCCATGAAGAAGAACTAACCCGCCACTGCCTGGAAGGGATGAAGAAAATCCCTCATATCCACATCATCGGCAGTACCGACCCGGCTGAAAAGACCGGCGTCATTACCTTCACCATCGACGGCGTCCATCCCCATGACGCAGCGACCATCCTGGACAGCTTCGGCATCGCCATCCGTTCGGGCCACCACTGCGCACAGCCTTTAGGCGCTCACTTGGGCGTAGAAGCCTCGAACCGCGCCAGCTTCTATATCTACAATACCCTGGAAGAAGTCGACTACTTCCTGGAAAAACTGCCCCTCGTCCGCAAACAGATGGGCTTTAAAGATTAAGGAGATAGAAAGTCATGGAAAATATGAACGAATTGTATTCCGACATCATCTTGGAACACAATCAGTGTCAGGAAAATAAACATCCCCTGGAAGATGCCAACCTCAGCGAACACGGCCACAACCCGAGTTGCGGTGACGACATCACCCTCCAGGCCGACATCCAGGACGGCGTCATCAAAGACGCTGCCTATACGGGCCACGGCTGTGCCATCAGCCAGGCTTCGGCGGACATCATGATCGACCTCATCAAAGGCAAGACCGTCAAAGAAGCCCTGCGCCTGGTCGACCTCTTCCTGGATATGATCAAACGGGAAGTCACCGACGATGACCAGTTGGAAGAACTGGAAGACGCCATCGCCCTGAAGAACATCTCCAACATGCCGGCCCGCGTCAAATGCGCCGTCCTGGCATGGCATACCCTGAAAGATGCCCTGGAACGGGAAGAAAAGTAGCCGCTAGCAGTTAGCTGCTAGCGGCTTGTAGGGGACGCCCAGAGGGCGTCCCGCTTGTGGAAATCCCATAAATCAAAAGAGATTCAGGCGGGCCGCCAGCCTCTGCTGTCCATTCCAGCAACCGTCCTGCGCCTTCCGTTGGTCGGTACCTGACGGGCTGGAAAGGCTTTTAGGACGGCCCCTGCGGCCTGCAGACTGCGAGCCACGAGTCACGAACCACTAGCCACTGACTTTTTCATCCACGCTGCCTTTCCACTGGATGAGGATGAAGGCGATGAGGGCGATGGCGAAGGCGATGACGCTGGTCATCTGGGCCGATTTCAGGCCCAGCGTCAGGTTGACGTAGTCGCCGCGGAGGAATTCCAGGAAGAAGCGTTCGACGGCGTAGAGCATGACGTACAGGCAGAATACCTGGCCCTTTTTGTGGGGGAAGCAGCTGTAGAGGAGCAGAGCGACGAAGACCAGAACGTCAATCTGGCCTTCCCAGACTTCGGCCGGCCACAAGGGCTGATTGCCATACGTGTGATAGGCCAGGGTCGTGTCGGGATAGACGATGCCGAAGTCACCGCCTGTGGGATGGCCGAAGGCGTCGCCGTTCATGAGGTTGGCCATGCGCCCGATGGATTGGCCCAGGATGATGGCCGGTGCCAGGAGGTCGGCAAAGGCCCAGGTGTCGATGTGATGGTACTTCGTGTACAGGATGCCGGCTACGGCGCCGAAGAGCAGGCCGCCCTGGATGGCCATGCCACCCTGCCAGACGTAGGGGATTTCCGTCAGATGGTTGTGATAATAGGCCCAGTCGAAGAAGAAGACGTCCCATAGACGGCCGCCGACGATGCCCGACAGGCCGCAGTACATGGTGAAGTCAAAGATGTGGACGTGCCAGCCCCGGCCGTCGCGTTTCATGATATAGTAAGCCGTAATGCCGGCAGAAACGATACCCAGCATGAATAACAGCCCATAAGCCCGGATCGGGAAGGAACCGATAAAAAATAGATATTGATGCAATATAAAACACCCCTTTGTTGTGGTATAATGGAACAATGTGAACGGAACATGAAAAGGTTCACGGTTACCATAGAATTATACAGGATTGAGGACTTTTTTCCAATCCTCGTGAGGAGCAAATGACGATGAAATACAACCATGTTATGCGGACGTCCTGTCTGGCCGCCTTGATTTGTCTGTCCCTGAGTGCTGTTTCCTGGGCCAATGGGCCGGCTGCGGACAGCGCCAAGGCGTCGGACCCGGCCTTCAATGTACCTACCGTAGCCAATCCTATCCCTGATGAAGCCATCAAAGACCTGGAAATCGTCGAAGACCAGGGGCGTTGGCTCGTCTCTGACAAGGCGCTGGAACAATACGGCATCCGTGAAGCCGACCACGCCAAGGGGACCTACTGGTTCCGCCTGCCGAAGGCCCAGAACGGCTCGACGGCCTGGCAGAACGAAAACGTCCAGCTGACTCTGCCGGGACGAGCAGTCAGCGGCGGCCGGACCATCAATATCCGCCATGTCCGCCGTCCCCTGGGCATCAGCTACGTCCTGGGCAACGGGACGACAGAAAAGAACGAACTCCTGCCGCCATCCCAGCCCGTCCATACGGTACCGGAACTCCGCCAGGTACAGGACGCAGTACCGGCAGCGGCTAAGGAAGGGAAGATGGGGACCGTCCTCTTTTGGGACCCTGTCATGAAGGAAGACGCCAGCCTGCCGTCTTTGCAGACCCGTCAGCCCGTCATGTCGCCCTGTGCTTTCCGCCTGACGGAAAGCGGCGTCGAACTGCGCAATCCCGACTTCGATATGCTGGCTTCGACGTATACCAGCAAGGGATACGCTATGTGGCCTTTGATCGACAACAATTTCAACCCCAAACTGACCCATCAGGTCCTGAGCAACAGCCGTCTCCAGGACACGATGGTCCGCCAGCTCGTCGGCTATGCCTTATTATATGATTTCAAAGGCTATAACATCGACTTTGAAAACGTCAATTACAGCGATAAAGATGCTCTGACGGCTTTTGTGGCCAAACTGTCCCAGGCCTGCCATGCTTATGGTATCCAGCTTTCCATGGATGTCACGCCCGTCTCGGACAGCCCCAACTGGTCCCTGGTCTATGACCGGGCGGCCCTGGCTCCGCATCTCGACTACCTCATGGTCATGGCCTATGACCAGTTCGGCCGGGCCAGCACGACAGCCGGCCCTGTCGCTTCCTATCCCTGGGTCGAACGGGCTGTACAGAATACGATTGATCTCGTACCGCCGTCGAAAGTCCTGCTGGGCATGCCGTTGTACATGCGCTTGTGGTATGAATCCAGCGATGGCCGCGATTTGCCGAAAGACATCCACGACTGGCCGGCTGTCGTCGGCGCACCGCCGGCAAAGGGCGTGAAATACAGCGAGGCCAGAGAAGAAGCAGCTGAAGAAGCGGCTGGGCCGATGCTGGTCCAGGTCGTAACGGCGGAACAGGAAAATGTCCGTCGGGCCAAACAGCAGGTCATCATGCCTGTCGAACTCGATGGGGAAACGTATAAGCGCCGTGTCCTGCCGCGTCGTATCAAGACGGCCCCCAAAGCTGCAGCCACGGCTCCGGCGCGCAAGAGCGGCGGCAAGGGCAAGCTCTTCGTCCGCACGTTGACCATGGCCGACAGCGAAGACATCCTCAAGGCCTATAAGGACTATGTCGTCTGGAACGATGATCTGCAGCTCTATTATCTAGAACTGCCGCTGACGACGGGGACCGTCAAGATCTGGTTTGAAGATGAAAAGTCACTGAAAGCCAAAGCCGGCCTGGTCCAGACCTATGGTTTGGGCGGCGCTGCCTTCTGGCGCAAAGGCTTTGAACCGGCACATTTTTGGCAGCGTTTTGCAAAACATGAATTGACTTGACGACGCCCTGCCACTATAATAATACTCAAGACGCTGTAGTACAGTCTGTCTGTATTTTGACTGGGGCAGGATAGGAGGCTCTCACAATTGGAAAAGTATATTCCACAGGAAATAGAAAAGAAATGGCAGCACGTATGGGAAGAAAGTAAATGCGACTGCTGCACCGAAGACAACGGCAAGCCGCCGTACTACGTATTGGAAATGTTCCCGTATCCGTCGGGTAACCTGCACATGGGTCATGTCCGCAATTACACGATTGGTGACGTCATTGCCCGTTATCGCCGCATGAGCGGCTATAACGTCTTGCATCCTATGGGCTATGATGCTTTCGGTATGCCTGCAGAAAACGCAGCTATCAAACACAATATCCCGCCTGCAGAATGGACATACAGCAATATTGAAAACATGACACGCCAGCAGAAAGCCCTGGGCCTGTCGTATGACTGGGACCGCGAAGTCGCTACGTGCCACGAAAAATACTATAAATGGACGCAGTGGATCTTTGAACTGCTCTACAAACGCGGCCTGGCTTACCGCAAAGAAGCTAAAGTCAACTGGTGCGAAAAATGCAACACCGTATTGGCCAACGAACAGGTCATCGAAGGCAAATGCTGGCGCTGCGACACACCGGTCGTCAAAAAGGACTTGAAACAGTGGTTCTTCAAAATCACCGACTACGCAGACCGCCTGCTCGACGATCTGAAACTCCTGCCGGGCTGGCCGGAACGCGTCAAGACTATGCAGAAGAACTGGATCGGCCGCAGTGAAGGCTTGGAATTCAGCTTCGACATTCCCAGCCTGAAGGAAAAAGTAGCCGTCTACACGACGCGTCCTGACACGATTTACGGTGTCACTTTCGTCGTCCTGCCGCCGGAACATCCGCTGGTCCACAAGATTTTGGAAAACAATCCCAAGAAAGCCGAACTGGAAGCATTCTGCGAAAAAGTACGCAATACCAGCGATATCGAACGGACGAGCACGGAATCGGAAAAAGTCGGCATGTATACCGGCATCGACTGCGTCCATCCGCTGACGGGCAAGAGCGTCCAGATTTGGATCACCAACTACGTCCTCTACGATTATGGTACCGGCGCCGTCATGGGCGTACCGACGGGTGACCAGCGTGACTGGATGTTCGCTACGAAATACAACATCCCGAAGATCATCACTTTGCAGCCGAAAGACCACGAACTGAAGCTGGAAGAAATGGACCATGCCTATGAAGACAAGGACGGCGTCCTGGTCAATGCCGGTCCTTTCACGGGCATGGAAATGCATAAAGCCATGAAAGCCATCATCGACTACATGGAAGAAAAGGGACTGGGGAAACGCCGCGTCAACTATCGCCTGCGCGACTGGCTCATTTCCCGTCAGCGCTATTGGGGCGCTCCTATCCCTATCATCTACTGCCCGAAATGCGGCGAACAGCTCGTACCGGAAGACCAGCTGCCGGTCAAGCTGCCGGAAGACGTCAAGTTCACAGCTGGCGCCGTATCGCCGCTGGCTACGAGCGAACACTTCGTCCACTGCACGTGCCCGAGATGCGGCGGCCCGGCTACGCGTGAAACGGATACCATCGATACCTTCGTCTGCTCGTCGTGGTACTATCTCCGCTATACCGATGCCCGCAATGATGAAAAAGCCTGGGATCCGAAGAAAGCCAACCATTGGATGAACGTCGACCAGTATATCGGCGGCATCGAACACGCCATCCTGCACCTCATGTATTCCCGTTTCTTCATGAAGGTCTTCTATGACGCCGGCCTGGTCAACAATGTCGAACCTTTCGAACGCCTGCTGACACAGGGCATGGTCCTCCTCGACGGCAGCAAGATGAGTAAGTCCAAGGGCAACATCGTATCGCCGGAAGAAATCATCGCCAAATACGGCGCCGATACGGCCCGCCTGTTCATCCTCTTCGCGGCTCCGCCCGAACGCGACCTGGCCTGGTCTGACCAGGGCGTCGAAGGCTCTTACCGCTTCCTCAACCGTGTATGGCGCATTGTCCATCAGTTCCAGGACTTGGTCAAAGACGGCCTCGAAGGGACGGACTATACGGAAGCCGAAAAAGAACTGCGTTTCCAGGAATTCAAAGCCATTGCCAAGGTCACAGAAGACGTCCGCGGCACAGACGGCAACTACGGCCTCAATACGGCTGTCAGCTCGATTATGGAATACGTTAACGCCATGCATGCCTATGTCGGCGCTAACAAGACCATCCACAAGGCCGTTGCCTTGGAAGCCAACAAGAACCTGCTCAAGCTCCTGGCTCCCTTCACACCGCATATTACGGAAGAACTCTGGCAGAAATGCGGCTTTGAAGGCAGCGTCCATGCTCAGGATTGGCCGGAAGTCGACAAATCGGCTCTCGTCGTCGATGAAATCGAACTGCCTGTCCAGATCAACGGCAAAGTACGCGACCGCCTGACCGTAGCCGTCGACATCGACAAAGATGCCTTGCAGGAAAAAGTCCTGGCTTTACCGCACATCCAGGAATTCATCGGCGATAAGAAAGTAGTCAAATTCATCGTCGTACCGAAGAAGATCATCAACATCGTCATAAAATAAGTAGAGGCTCGCACGTGACGAGCCCGCCGGCCGCAGTTCGCAGTTTTGCCTCCCCTGATAGGGGAGGTGGCCTGAAAGGCCGGAGAGGTTGGGGTTAGCTATAAGCTGATGGCTAGCCACTGACAACTAACAGATACGGGCGCCCAGCGTGGCGCCCCTACAGTAAAAGGGCTTGTCGAAGTACGACAGGCCCTTTTACTTTGTACTTCTTTGAACTTAGTCTTTTCCTCAGAAAGGAGCCTTGTATGAAAGCATTTAAGCCATGGCCGGACCGTATCGTCCGCCAGAACACCTGTATGAATACGCGGGCTTGTGCCGTCTTAGTGCCGATTATCTACAAAGACGGGGAAGAACAGGCCGTGTTTGAAGTGCGCAGCAGCAAGCTGGGCTGGCAGCCTGGCGACGTCTGCTTCCCCGGCGGCCGCATCGACGACGGCGACGACAGCGCTCTGGAAGCGGCCCTGCGGGAGACGAAGGAGGAACTCGGCGTCGACCCGTCCCATATCCACGTCTGGGGCCCCCTGGACTACATGGAATCACCTGTAGGCGTCACCGTATGGCCCTTTGCCGCCTATATGGATACAGATGACTTCGTCCTCAGCCGGGGCGAAGTGGACCATACCTTTACGGTCCCTCTGTCCTGGTTCGATGAGCATGGACCGGAAATCGGCCGCGTCGAACTGGCTACCCGGCCGGCACCGGACTTTCCCAAGGGCCTGGATATTTCCCATCAGACAGGCTGGAAACAGCGCCGGACGTATAACGTCAAGATTTATACGTATGAAAATTATAAAATCTGGGGAATTACGGCACACATCCTTGACAACTTCCGGGGTATCCGTGCTATAATACAACCGTAAGCTTTCCTTAATATTTGTAACCAGCATAGTTAGGTATACGTACAAAAGCGTATACGGAAAAGCAAGGCGTACTCTGTCAAGAAGATTTTAATCTTTTTGCCTCCATTAGTACAAAAAAGTCTTGTTAAAGTTTTAGGATGAGAAAATGGAATAGTGATATTGTGCTTTATAGGCTTTTTGCTATTGATTTAACATGTGAAAAGTTGTACAATGCATTTGTAAGCACTGAGGCGGTGTGAATATATATCCAGACAGAATTTACTGTAAGGAAATGTATCGCCTCGATGTTCAGGTTTTTATCTTATGGCTTTACTAAACTAACTATACACTAAGGAGAGTGGAAACATCATGGATTTTAACTTAACAGATATTCAACAGGACTTCTTAAAACTCGCTCATGATTTCGGCGAAAAGAAATTAGCTCCGACCATTACGGAACGCGACCACAAAGGTATTTATGACAAAGACCTTATCGACGAACTGCTCAGCCTCGGTATTACTGGCGCTTACTTCGAAGAAAAATACGGCGGTTCCGGCGATGACGGCGGCGACGTTTTGAGCTACATCCTCGCTGTTGAAGAATTGGCTAAATACGACGCTGGTGTTGCTATCACCCTGTCGGCAACGGTTTCCCTTTGCGCTAACCCGATTTGGCAGTTCGGCACAGAAGCTCAGAAAGAAAAATTCCTCGTTCCTTTGGTTGAAGGTACTAAACTCGGTGCTTTCGGCTTGACCGAACCGAACGCTGGTACTGATGCTTCCGGCCAGCAGACTGTTGCTGTTAAGAACGACGACGGCACATACACGCTGAACGGCTCCAAGATTTTCATCACCAACGGCGGCGCTGCTGATATCTACATCGTCTTCGCTATGACCGACAAGAGCAAAGGCAACCACGGCATTACAGCCTTCATCCTCGAAGACGGCATGCCTGGCTTCACTTTCGGTAAGAAAGAAGACAAGATGGGCATCCATACTTCGCAGACCATGGAACTCGTATTCCAGGACGTCAAAGTTCCGGCTGAAAACATGCTCGGCGAAGAAGGCAAAGGCTTCAAGATCGCTATGATGACTTTGGACGGTGGCCGTATCGGCGTTGCTGCTCAGGCTCTCGGCATTGCAGAAGCTGCACTGGCAGATGCTGTTGAATACTCCAAACAGCGTGTACAGTTCGGCAAACCGCTCTGCAAATTCCAGTCCATTTCCTTCAAACTGGCTGACATGAAGATGCAGATCGAAGCTGCTCGTAACCTCGTTTACAAAGCTGCTTGCAAGAAACAGGAAGGCAAACCCTTCACCGTTGACGCTGCTATCGCAAAACGCGTTGCTTCCGACGTTGCTATGCGCGTAACGACTGAAGCAGTCCAGATCTTCGGCGGCTATGGCTACAGCGAAGAATATCCGGTTGCTCGTCACATGCGCGATGCTAAGATCACTCAGATCTACGAAGGCACGAACGAAGTTCAGCTCATGGTTACAGGCGGTGCTCTGTTAAGATAAGTGAAGTTTATGATGCAGGCTTGGCATCAGCCAAGCCTGTTACATAAAAAAAGATTTTAGGAGGCAAACGTAAATGGAAATATTGGTATGTGTCAAACAAGTTCCGGACACAGCAGAAGTTAAGATTGACCCCGTAAAACATACCGTCATTCGTGCTGGTGTTCCTAACATTTTTAACCCCTTCGACCAGAATGCTCTGGAAGCAGCTCTTCAGATGAAAGATGCTGACAAAGACGTAAAGATTACGTTACTCTCGATGGGTCCTGATCAGGCAAAAGACGTTCTTCGTGAAGGCCTCGCAATGGGCGCTGACGATGCATATCTTCTGTCCGACCGCAAACTCGGTGGTTCCGACACGTTAGCTACGGGCTATGCTTTGGCACAGGCTATCAAAAAATTAGCTGCTGACAAAGGTATCGAACAGTTCGATATCATCCTTTGCGGCAAACAGGCTATCGACGGCGATACCGCTCAGGTTGGCCCGCAGATCGCTTGCGAACTCGGTATTCCTCAGATTACGTATGCCCGCGACATCAAAGTCGAAGGCAACAAAGTTACTGTTCAGCAGGAAAACGAAGAAGGCTACATCGTAACGGAAGCTAACTTCCCGGTATTGATTACCGCTGTTAAAGACTTGAACGAACCGCGTTTCCCGACCATTCGTGGCACCATGAAAGCAAAACGCCGCGAAATCCCGAACTTGGACGCTGCTGCTGTTGCAGCTGATGACGCTCAGATCGGTTTGTCTGGCTCTCCGACTAAAGTCCGCAAGATTTTCACACCGCCTCAGAGATCCGGTGGTCTCGTTCTCAAAGTTGAAGATGACAACGAACAGGCAATCGTCGACCAGGTTATGGAAAAACTGGTTGCCCAGAAAATCATTTAATCTAAGGAGGAACAGTGAAAATGGATTTAGCAGAATATAAAGGCATTTATGTAATTGCTGAACAGTTCGAAGGCAAATTACGTGATGTATCTTTCGAATTGTTGGGCCAGGCTCGCATCTTGGCTGACACCATCGGCGACGAAGTCGGTGCAATCCTCATTGGTAAAGACGTAAAACCGTTGGCTCAGGAACTCATCGCTCACGGTGCTCATAAGGTATACGTTTATGATGATCCTCAGCTCGAACATTACAATACGACGGCTTATGCAAAAGTTATTTGCGATTTCTTCCATGAAGAAAAACCGAACGTATTCCTCGTTGGCGCTACCAACATCGGCCGTGACCTCGGCCCGCGTGTCGCTAACTCCTTGAAGACTGGCCTCACCGCTGACTGCACACAGCTCGGCGTTGACGACGACAAGAAGACCATCGTATGGACCCGTCCGGCTCTCGGCGGCAACATCATGGCTGAAATCATCTGCCCGGACAACCGTCCGCAGATGGGTACTGTCCGCCCGCACGTCTTCAAAAAACCGGAAGCAGATCCTTCTGCAACTGGCGAAGTTATCGAAAAGAAAGCTAACCTCTCCGATGCTGACTTCATGACCAAATTCGTCGAACTCATCAAATTGGGCGGCGAAGGCGTTAAAATCGAAGACGCTGACGTTATCGTTGCTGGCGGCCGTGGCATGAATGGTGAAGAACCGTTCAAGACCGGTATCCTCAAAGAATGCGCAGACGTCCTCGGTGGCGCTGTTGGTGCATCCCGTGCAGCTGTTGACGCTGGCTGGATCGACGCTCTCCATCAGGTTGGCCAGACTGGTAAAACAGTTGGTCCGAAGATCTACATTGCATGCGCTATTTCCGGTGCTATCCAGCACTTGGCAGGCATGACTGGTTCTGACTGCATCATCGCCATCAACAAAGACGAAGATGCTCCGATCTTCAAAGTCTGCGACTATGGTATCGTAGGCGATGTCTTCAAAGTTCTCCCGCTCCTCACGGAAGCTATCAAGAAACAGAAAGGCATTGCATAAGTTATCTAACCGTGCATAATCAAAAGGTCTATCGCTATGCGATAGACCTTTTTTGCTGCTGGCAGCTGGCCGTTAGTGTCTGACCGCTGGTTCGTAGGGGTTCGCACGTGGCGAACCCGTTTCAGCATATGTGTGGTTTCCTATTCAAGTTGCTAGAAACATCGTGCAAATACCTGGCGGGTCGCCCACGGGCGACCCCTACAAACTCAAAAAGAGGCTGTCGCTTTAAGACAGCCTCTTTTCTCTCTTGACAACCCCCATTTCCTGCCGTATAATTTACGCATACATAGAGATATGTAAGATGCTTTGAAAAGGACAACACTTGATAGCTCCTTTATTACAGAGAGAGGCACGATGGTGAGAGTGCTTTATAAAGTCTGGCAAGTTACCGCCTTGGAGCAGGATTCTCGAAGAGAGTAGGGAGTCCCGGCCGCCCCGTTATCGCGCTTGAGTACATCGGATTTTCCGGTGAACTAGGGTGGAACCACGTGAGTTATGCTCTCGTCCCTTGAGGACGAGAGCTTTTTTTATTAAGGAGGATGTTTGTAATGGCAGAATTAGTATTAAAAGACGGAAGCAAAAAACAGTTTCCCGATGGCATCTCTCTTGCCGAAGCTGTCAAACAGCTCAGCAACAGTCTTGCAAAGAAAGTATTAGTCGCAAAGGTAAACGGTGAAGTCACGGACCTCCGCGAAACCATCGTCGACGGCTCGACCGTTGAATTCCTCACCTTCGCCGACCAGGAAGGGAAAGATACGCTCCGCCATACAGCATCTCATGTCATGGCACAGGCTATCCAGCACCTCTTCCCGGGCGTCAAGTTCGCCATTGGCCCGTCCATTGAAAACGGCTTCTACTACGATCTCGACACAGAACACCGTTTCACACAGGAAGACTTTGCTGCCATTGAAGCTGAAATGGCTAAGATCGTCAAAGAAAACCTTCCCATTACCAAAGAAGTCTTGTCCCGTGCCGACGCTTTGAAACTCTTCAAAGACGCTGGCCAGGATTATAAAGTAGAACTCATCGAAGACCTTCCGGAAGATGCCGTCATCTCCATCTACCGCCAGGGCGACTTCGTCGACCTCTGTGCCGGCCCGCACTGCGCTTCGACCGGTGCCGTCAAGGCCTTCAAGCTGCGCACCGTTGCCGGTGCTTACTGGCGTGGCGATGAACACAACAAGATGCTCCAGCGTATTTACGGGACCGCTTTTGAAAAGAAATCGGAACTCGATGAATACCTGAAGATGATGGAAGAAGCTGAAAAGCGCGACCATCGTAAACTGGGCAAACAGCTCGATCTGTTCAGCTTCCACGAAGAAGGCCCGGGCTTCCCGTTCTTCCATCCCAAGGGAATGATCCTGCGCAACAACTTGCTCAAATTCTGGCATGAACTCCATGACGAAGCCGATTACGACGAAATCATGACCCCGATGATCCTCAACCGTCATCTCTGGGAACAGTCCGGCCACTGGGATCACTACCGCGACAACATGTATTTCACGACTATCGATGAACAGCCTTACGCCATCAAACCGATGAACTGCCCGGGTGGCATCCTGGTCTATAAGAGCAACGTCCACAGCTACCGCGACTTCCCGATGCGCATGGCTGAACTCGGCCTGGTCCATCGCCATGAACTCCACGGGGCCCTCCACGGCCTGTTCCGCGTCCGCTGCTTCACCCAGGACGATGCTCACATCTTCATGCTGCCGAGTCAGATGAAAGAAGAAATCTCCGGCGTCATGGACCTCTTCGACAAGGCTTACAAACAGTTCGGCCTGGAATATCACGTCGAATTGTCCACTCGTCCGGAAGACTCCATGGGCTCCGACGAAATCTGGGAACTGGCTACCAAGACCCTGCATGATGTCATCGAAGAACGCCACATCCCGTACGTCATCAACGAAGGCGACGGCGCATTCTACGGCCCGAAACTGGACTTCCACCTGAAAGACTCCATCGGTCGTACCTGGCAGTGTGGTACTATCCAGCTCGACATGCTCATGCCGGAACGCTTCGACATGACCTACATCGGCGAAGATGGCCAGAAACATCGCCCGGTCATGGTACATCGTGCCTGCTTCGGCAGTATCGAACGCTTCCTGGGCATCATCACCGAAAACTATGCCGGTGCTTTCCCGGTATGGCTGGCTCCGGTCCAGATCAAGTTCCTGCCCATCTCCGACAAACACCTGGCTTACTGCAAAGACCTGGCTAAGAAGTTCAAGAAATTGGGCATCCGCGTCGAAGTCGATGAAAGCAGCGAAAAGATCGGCTACAAGATCCGCAAGGCTCAGATGGAAAAAGTTCCTTACATGGCTGTCGTCGGCGATAAAGAAATGGAAAACGGCACCCTCGGCCTGCGCGACCGCTCTAAAGGCGATTTAGGCGCCAAACCGATCGACGAAGTCGTCGCCCACATCCAGAAACTCACCGAAACAAGAGAAGGCTAATAGCGTGAGTTTGTAGTTTGCAGTTAGAAGTTTTAAAATAAAGCCATCTACTAAAAACTAACAACTAGCCACTAACAACTAAAAAGGGCTTGTCGTCGTTCGACAAGCCCTTTTTTCTCATCACCAAAGGAGATTCACTATGATAATCAACTGGTATCCCGGCCACATGGCCAAGGCCAAGCGCCTTATTCAGGAAAATCTCAAGATCATCGACGTCGTCATCGAACTCGTCGATGCCCGTATCCCTATGAGCAGCACCAATCCCATGATCAAGTCCCTCATCGGCGACAAGCCGTCTATCGTCGTCCTCAACAAGGCCGACCTGGCCGATCCGGCCGTCCTCGACGAATGGGTGGCCTATTACAAGCAGCAGGGCCGCAAAGTCCTGGCCCTGAACAGCAAAGGCGGCAAAGGGGTGAAACAGCTCATTTCCCTGGTCCGCGCCCTGGCGGCGCCGAAGCTGGCCCGCTGGAAGGCCCGGGGCCTCAAGAACCGCGCCGTCCGTACCATGATCCTGGGCATCCCTAACGTCGGCAAATCGACGCTCATCAACAAGTTGTCCCGCCGCAGTGCGGCCAAGACGGCCGACAAGCCTGGCGAAACGAAGGGCAAGCAGTGGGTCCACATCGGCGACCAGCTCGACCTCCTGGATACGCCGGGCGTCTTGTGGCCAAAACTGGAAAACCAGGTCTGTGCCTACCGCCTGGCAGCGACAGGGGCCATTTCCGATACGGTCTTCGACATGGAAACGGTCATCATGCAGCTCATCGAACAGTTATCGGCCCAGTACCCTGATGAATTGAAGGCCCGTTATAAACTGGAAACCCTCTGTGACAAACCGCTGGATACGGTCGAAGCCATCGGCCGCAAGCGGGGCTGTATTGTTTCCGGCGGCATCGTCGACCTGGAAAAGACATACAAGCTCATCCTCAAGGAATTCCGCGAAGGCAAGATCGGTGCCATCTCCCTGGACCGGCTGGGCGAATGGGAAGGGGAGGACTGATCATGGACATCGAGAAACTCCGCGTCGCCGACCTCAAGGCCCGCCTGGCCGCTGGCGGTGACGTCCAGGACCTCCTGGCAGCCATGAAAGAAGACGGCCGCGTGTCGGTCCGCAAACTGGCTGCCGCCTATATGCGCCAGAAAATCCGGGAAGAAGCCGAACGGGAACGGGTCCTGCACATGTATGCCCAGGAAACGGCTTACTACAACCAAGGGCTGTACCACGTAGCCGGTATCGACGAAGCCGGCCGCGGCCCGGCTGCCGGTCCGGTCATGGTAGCCGCCGTTATCCTGCCGCCCTACTGGGAATGTCCCGGCCTCAATGACAGCAAAAAAGTCCCGCCGGCCAAGCGGGACGTCCTCTATGATAAAATTATGGCCGAAGCCGTTGCCGTATCCTGTGTGGCCAAGTCGGAAAAAGAAATCGACGAACTCGATATTTACCACGCCACCATGCAGGGCATGTACGACGCCGTGAACGGCCTGGCCGTGCCGGCTGAAGCCGTCCTGGTCGATGCCATGCCTCTTCGGGAACTGACCGTGCCCCATAAGTCCCTGGTCCACGGCGACGCCCTGAGCGCGTCCATCGCCGCCGCTTCGATCATCGCCAAAGTCACGCGTGACCGCCTCATGGTCGAATACGACAAAAAATATCCCCAGTACGGCTTTGCCGTGCACAAGGGATATTTGACGAAAATGCATATGGAAGCGTTGCAAAAATACGGGCCCTGTCCCATTCACCGCCGCTCTTTTGAACCGATAAAGAGCATGGTGAAGGGCCTTTCAGAATAAATCCTTCCGCCAGAGCATGATGACGGCGACGACGGTGCAGAACATGGCGATGCCTACGACGTAATAGAAGCCGGCTGTCGTGTCCTGGAAGGGGACGGGGACGTTGATGCCCCACAGGCTGAAGATGATCGTCGGGACGGCCAGCATGATCGTAATGGAAGCCAGGAATTTCATGACCAAGTTCAGGTTGTTGGAAATGATGGATGCAAAGGTATCGGACATATTCATGAGGATGTTGGAATACATCTCGACCATTTCGATAGCCTGCTTGTTTTCGATGATGACATCTTCCAGGAGGTCTTCGTCTTCTTCATACATCTTGATGAGGTGGTGGAGCGACGTATTGCGGCGCAGGCGCATGAGCCGTTCCATGACGATGCCATTGCTGCGCAGGGCCGACGTGAAGTACGTCAAGGATTTCTGTAATTCCAGGAGCAGGAAGAATTCCTTGTTGCGCATGGAATGGCGCAGGATTTCCTCGATGTCATCGGTCCGGCGGTTGATCTGCATCAAGTAGCGCAGGAACAGCGTCGCCGAACGGTACAGGATCTGGAATAAGAAACGCGTCTTCTTGAATGTATAGAACAGAGGATACTTATTCTCCGTAAAGGCGCGCATGACTTCTGTTTCTTGAATACAGAGGGTGATGATGAAGTCCGGTGTAATGAAAATGCCCAGGGGCAAGGTGTCATAACTGTCCGTTTCCAAGATGATTGGGATGTTGATGACGACAAAGATGTAGTTATCTTCGATTTCGACGTGGGAACGTTCTTCCGTGTCCAAGGCGGTTTTCAGAACATCAGTGGGGATTTCCGTGACCATGGATACGAGCTGTAAATCTTCGGAATCGGGATTTACGACGTGGATCCAGGATCCTTTTTCAGCCGATGCCAGGGAAATGTTGTCTTCCAGATGGCCGTTGCTGTGTTTATAAACTTGAATCATTACGGTACTCTCCCTTTCTGCAGAATGAGGGCCTTCAAACCCAAATTCTAATATAATCCATTAAGACAGGACTCGTCAAGGTTTTCCCTGATATTTTACACAAACTTTGCCCAGCCCTGGCTGGCGACGCCGTGGTGGCGGCAGGCTGGTAATTATGGTATCATTAACTGTACGAGTAAATAAGCAGGACTGCCATGCGGCGCCATACCGTGTCCGCCCGGGCAGTCCACAGAGAGAGTAGAAACTATGCAATTATTGAAAATGGAACTGCGGGGATTCAAGTCCTTTGCAGATAAGACGACCCTGACCTTCGACAAGGGCATTACGGCCATCGTCGGGCCCAATGGCAGCGGCAAGAGCAATATTTCCGATGCCGTCCGCTGGGTCATGGGGGAACAGAATGTCCGCCAGCTGCGGGGGCAGAAGTCGGAAGACATCATCTTTGCCGGGACCCAGACCCGCCGGCCCCAGGGGGCAGCGGAAGTCTCGCTGTACTTCGATAACAGCGACCACGCCTTGGATACGGAATTCACGGAAGTCGTCGTCACGCGGCGCCTCTTCCGCTCCGGCGACAGTGAATACTATATCAACCGCCGGCCGTGCCGCCTGAAAGATATCCATATCCTCTTCGCCGATACGGGTATCGGCCAGGACTCTATGGCTGTCATCGGCCAGAACCGCGTCGACCGCATCCTCAACAGCAAGCCCGAAGAGCGGCGGGTCATCTTTGAAGAAGTTGCCGGCATCAGCCGCTTCAAAGGCCGCAAGGCCGACGGCCTGCGCAAGATCGCCGAGACCGAGCGCAACCTGGAGCGCATCCGCGACCTCATGAGCGTCCTCGAAGAGCGGCTGGAACCATTGCAGGAACAGGCAGAAACTCTGCAGAAATTCCGCTGCCTCGACAGCGAGCGCCTGGCCTATGAAGGGACCGTGACCTTGCAGGAACTGCGCAACAGCGAACGCCTCCTGGCCAAAGCCGAGAACAGCCGCATGACGGCGGCGGCAGAAGAAGAAAAGGCCGCCCAGGAACTGGCAGCGGCCGAGGGAAAACGCAAGGCCCTGTTGGAGGTCATGGCGGCAGACGACGAAAAACTGCGCCGCCTCGATGAAGAAGCCATGGCCGTCCACAACGAGCTGGACAGCCTCGTCCACCGCCGTGAAGCCTGCCGGCAGCGGCAAGCCGAACTGGCCGATAACGAATCCCAGGCCGCTGACGACGCCGCTCAGCTGCAGCAGCGCCAGGCAGCCTGGCAGGAACAAAAAGAAACCCTGCAGGCCCAGAAGGACCAGAAAGCAGCTGAACTGGCTGCGGCTCAACAGGCCTTGACCTTGACCCAGACTTTGTTCGGCCAGGCTGAAGCCAAGGCCGAAGCGGCAGCTAAAGCCCTGCAGGAACGGGTCGACGCCAACTCCAAGCGCAGCCGCGACGCTTTCATGCTGCGCCGGGACAGTGAAGACCTGCGCCGCCGCCTGGAAGAAAATGAAGCCGCCTGCCAGCAGGCCCTGAAGCAGTGGGAAGACAAGAAGCAGACCCTGACAGCGGCAGAAGCCCGCCATGAGGAAGCCCGGGCCCAACAGGAAGCGTGCCAGAAAAAAGCCGCCGCCTTTGAAAAGCAGGCCGCCTCGCTGCGACAGACGGCTCAGGAAAAGGGCCAGCGCCTGAAAAAAGGAGAAGACGAATACCGCCGCCTGCGCGGCGATGTCGACGCCGCCTCCCAGCGCATGCGCGTCCTCCAGAGCATGGAACAGGAACATGAAGGCCTGGGACGGGCGGTCAAAGTCGTCCTGACGGCCAGCCAGCCCTGGCGCAGCCGGCTGTGCGGCGCCGTCGGCGAACTCTGCCAGATCCCGTCGCGCTTTGCCGTCGCCATCGACGTCGCCCTGGGCGGTGCCGTCCGTTACGTCGTCGCCGAAGACGAAAGGGCGGCCAAACAGGCTATTTCGTATTTAAAAGACAGAAAAGCCGGCCGGACGACCTTCCTGCCCCTGGATACCCTGCGCAGCCGGCAGCGGACAGCCGATGAAGAACGGGCTGCCGGCGAACCGGGCATGCTCGGCTTCGCCTCCGATGCTATTTCTTATGATGCCAAATATGAAAAGGTCTTTTCATCCCTCTTAGGGCGGACCCTCCTGGCCGATACCATGGATACGGGCTCGGCTGTGGCCCGGAAATACGGCCATCGCCTGCGCATCGTCTGCCTCGACGGGACGCAGTTCAACGCCGGCGGCTCCCTGACCGGCGGCAGCGCCCGCAATCAGGAAGGTTCCCTCATCAGCCGGCGGGCGCTGCTGCAGGAATTGCAGGAGACCTGCCGCCGTGGCCAGCAGCGCCTGGAAACCCTGGCCGCTGAGGGCCGGGAACTGCGCCAGCAGGCCGAAGAATCTGCCCGGGAACTGGCCCAGGCCGAAGACCATTGGCGCAAAGCCAGCCAGGCTGCGGAACAGGCCCGCTGGCAGGGCGGTCAGGAAGAGAAGGGCCTGGCCGATATCCGCCAGGCCCTGGCTGATTTTGACCAGCGCGTCGAAGCCTTGGAAAAGGAACGGGCCGACATGCAGGCCCGGCTGGTCGCCAAGGAAGCCGCCCTGGCCGATATGGAAACGGGGCCGGCCGCCGATGTCCAGCAATGGCAGGACGCCTGTGATGCTGCCAAGGCCGAAGCCGCCCAGTGCCGCCAGACCTTGACGGAACGGCAGATTGCCGTAGCCAAACTGACAGAACAGGCCAGCCATGGCGACGACCAGCTGCGCCAGCATGACAAATGGCAGCAGGAACTGACGGTACAGGAACAGGCCCTGGCCCAGCGCCGCCGGGATTTGCGCCGCCGCCAGGAAGAAGCGGCCCGCCTGTTGACAGAACTGTCGAAAAATATTACCTTGAAAGAAGCCGATACGGTCCGCTGCGACCAGGCCAAAGAGGCTTTTTATCAGACCCGCAATGAGTCTTTGAAACAGAGCCAGGACCTGGATGGTGTCGTCGACGACCTGCGCCGGCGCCATCAGGATTGGCAGCAGCGCTGCAACGCCGCCGACATCCAGCGGGAAAAATACAAGAGCGATATCAGCCATCACGAAGAACGGCTGGCCATGCAGGGCCTGAGCCGCCAGGAAGCCATGGAGCGCCGCCGCGAAGGCTCGCTGAAAGAGCTCCACGACAAGGTCGCCTCCCTGAAAGGGCAGATTACAGCCCTGGGGACCATCAACCCGGCAGCTGAAGACGAATACAAGACGGCTCTGGAAAAGCGGGACTTCTACAACCGCCAGTGCGATGACCTGAAAGAATCGCGGGAAAAACTGCGGACTGTCGTCGCTGAAATCGACGCGGCCATGGCCGAACAATTCGCCAAGGCCTTCAAGGAAATCGGCGTCCACTTCCAGGATATCTTCAGCCGTCTCTTCGGCGGCGGTACGGCCCACCTGGCCCTGACCGACAAGGAACATATCCTGGAAGCCGGTGTGGAAATCTATATCCGCCCGCCAGGAAAGAAGCAGCAGTCCCTGACGCTTCTCTCCGGCGGCGAACGGGCCCTGACGGTCATTGCCCTGCTCCTGGCTTTTCTGGCCTATCATCCGGCACCGTTCTGCCTGGTCGACGAAGTCGACGCCGCCCTGGACGAAGCCAATGTCGAACGCATGGCCCGATACCTCAAGAATTACAGCGGTGCGACGCAGTTCATCGTCATCACCCACCGCCGCAAGACCATGGAAGCGGCCAATACCCTGTTGGGCGTGACCATGGAAGAAAAAGGCGTATCGCGCCTGCTGACTGTCAAAGTAGATGAATTGTTAAAGGAAGGAACATAACTATGGGATTTTTTTCAAAACTGCGCAAAGGCTTAGAAAAGACGAAACACTCGCTCATCCAGAATATCGAAACCGTCGTCCGCGGCTATGCCAAAATCGACGACGACATGTACGATGACCTGGAAGCGGTCATGCTCACCGGCGATATTGGCGTCGAAACGACGGAATACCTCCTGGACCAGATCCGGACCGGTGTCAAATCGAAGGAAATCAAAGACGGCAACGACGTCGTCCCGTATTTGGAAAAATGCATCGTCGCCCTGCTCAATGAAAACGATGAACCCCTGCCGGAAACAGACGGGACGCGGGTCATCTTCATCGTCGGCGTCAACGGCGTCGGCAAGACGACGACTATCGGCAAACTGGCCAAGTATTACAAGCAGCAGGGGAAATCGGTCATGCTCGCCGCCGGCGATACCTTCCGTGCGGCAGCGTCGGAACAGCTGACCATCTGGGCGGACCGCGTCGGCGTACCCATCGTCAAGCATCAGGAAGGCGCCGATGCAGCCGCCGTCGTCTTCGATGCCACGGCGTCGGCTAAAGCCAAGGGTATGGATATCCTCCTCGTCGACACGGCCGGCCGCTTGCAGACCAAGTCCAACCTCATGGAAGAATTGCGGAAAATGGCCCGTGTCGCCAGCCGCAACATCGAAGGAGCTCCGCAGGAAACGCTCCTCGTCCTCGATGCCACGACGGGCCAGAATGCCGTCAGCCAGGCCAAACTCTTCGGCGACGTCGTCCCCCTGACGGGCGTCGTCCTGACCAAGCTCGACGGGACGGCCAAAGGTGGCGTCATCTTGTCGGTCAAGCGGGAATTGGGTGTTCCCGTCCGCTGGGTCGGCGTCGGCGAAGGCGTCGACGACCTGCGTCCCTTCGATGCCGCCCAGTTCGCCGATGCCCTGTTCGATAAAAACGTCGCAGCCCGCGAAGCCAGCGACGAAGATTAGGAGGGAATCCCATGTTCGTAGGTAATATTTCCCAGTATGAAAAGGAAAGCCGTTTCCTGCCGGAATATATCCGGCCGTGGATCGAGAAATTGTCTTCCCTGGTCAAGTCGGACTTGAATCCCGGACGCCATACCTTCGATACGGTGAACTACATGAATGTCGACGTCACGGAAACGGCGCCGGCCAGCCAGCGTCTGATGGAAGCCCACCGCGACTACATCGACGTCCAGTACGTCCTCGAAGGCGAAGAGAACATCGGCTGGCAGCCCTTATGCCAGGCCGGCCCTGTCGTCGATGACAGCCGGGCCGACAGCGATGCCTGGTTCTACAATCCCGATGTCGCCGACGATACGGTCATTGCCATGACGCCGGGAACGTATGCCATTTTCACGCCGGCTGACGGCCATCGCTGCCTCTGCGCGCCGGACGGGGAGGGGAAGGCCATCAAGAAGGCCATCCTCAAGCTCCACGTCTAGAAGGGGGGATGAAGATGGAACTTATTCCGGCCGTCGCCAGGGCCCTTGAGGAACTGCGCCGTCAGCGGCCCCTCATTCACCATATCACCAATTTCGTCACCATGACTGACTGCGCCAATGCGACCCTGGCTATCGGCGCGTCGCCGACTATGACCAATGCCGTCGAGGAAGTCGCCGAAATGGCGGCTGCCGCCAGGGCCCTGGTCCTCAACCTGGGGACGCTCCAGGCGTGGACCCTGGAGGCCATGCTGGCAGCCGGTAAATCGGCCGCTGCCCACGGCGTGCCCATCGTCTTCGACCCCGTCGGCGCCGGCGGTACGACCTTCCGCACCCAGGCGGCCCTGCGCCTGCTGGATGAACTGCCTATGGCCGTCATCCGCGGCAACACGTCGGAAATTACCTGCCTGGCAGCCCATAAGAGCGGCCAGGATTTCGGCGTCGACAGCCGTCTAGGCCCAGCCGACCCGGCCCTGGCTTCGTCCCTGGCCAGCCATCTCGGGACGACCGTCGCCATCACCGGCGCCGTCGATGTCCTTTCCGATGGCTGCCAGACGGCCGAAATCCGCAACGGCTGTCCCATGCTGACCTATGTGACCGGTACGGGCTGCATGACGACGTCCCTCATCGCCTCCTTTGCCGCCGTGGCCGACCCGTTCACAGCCGCAGCCGGCGGCATCCTGGCCATGGGCATCGGCGGTGAGCTGGCCCTGGCAGAGGAGGGGAAGAATGGGCCGGGGACCTTTCACGCCCGTCTCTTCGATGCCTTTTATCAATTAAATGATGCTATCTTACAAAAATATGGAAAGGTTGTAGTACATCGTGAATAATACTGAACTCAAGAAAATGACAGTGACGGCGATTTTCATCGCCATCGGCGTCCTCCTGGCGCCTTTCGTATCCTTTCCCTTCGGCGGTGCCCGGGTCTTCCCGCTGCAGCACCTCATCAATGTCCTCTTGTCGGTCCTCGTGGGCTGGCGCTATTCGACGGCCGGTGCTTTCTGCATTTCATCCATCCGCATTGCCATGGGCGTCGGTACCGTCCTGGCCTATCCGGGCAGCATGATCGGCGCCGCTTTATCCGGCGTTTTGTATAAAAAAACAAATTCCATATGGGGTGCCGTCATCGGGGAAATCGTCGGGACCGGCCTTCTGGGCGGCCTCATCGCCTATCCTGTCGCCGCTTTCGTCCTCGATTCCAAAGTCGTCGCCTTATGGTTCTTCATCGTTGCCTTTTTGCCCAATACCTGTATTGGTGCGGCCTGTGGTGCTGTTTTATACAAAGTCCTGCCGATTCGGAAATTTGCCGAAGAATTGAGAAAATAATAATATCAACTTGTTTATTGACTTATAAGGTGCTGTATATTAAACTATAAATTGGTACTGGGTTTTATAGTTTGAGTTTCAAAAGCAGCACCTTGTATTTTTTTGAGTAGGACGTGTTTACATGACAGAAAATATCCGCGCCAAGATTCTGGCCGAAGCCCTTCGTGAAATCAACCGCCATGGCTCCGATTTCCACATGGACGACTTAGCCCGTAATCTGCGCATCAGCAAGCGGACTTTATACGAAAATTTTTCGTCGAAACAGGAAATCATCGAACAGGCCATCACCGATTTTACCGATAAGATCTATGCCTATCATCAGCGTATCGTCAGCAATCCGGCCATGACTTGCGAAGCCAAGCTCATCGCTTATTTCGACGTGCCCAGTGACAACTGGCAGGTCCTGTCCGTGCGGAAAACATCGGATCTCCTGGCAAAGATGCCCGGTACTTGTGAACGCTTGCAGTCCCGCTATAAAAAAGACTGGCTCCTTTTGGAACGGCTCCTCGATGAAGCTCAGGAGACAGGAGAATTCAAGCCCTTTGATAAGTTCCTGTTCTTGCGTATCCTGCATAGCGCAGCCGATGACATTATCGATTATTTTAATGATGTCAAACACGATTCCACCTTTAGTGACTATATGAAGCGCTGTATCAACGTCTTGCTCTATGGCATTAAAAATCAGGAATCGAAAGAAATAGGAGGAAAGTGAAGATGATACAAAAACGCAAACTTGCGACGATGAGCGTCACCGTACTCACCATCGCCGCGCTCTTAGCCGGCTGTGGGGCCAACCAAAGTGCGACTAAGGCTCCCGTTGCAGTCAACACGTACAAAGTCGTCGCCGCGGACACGCCGGTCAAGGCCGAGTACAGCGGTACCGTGACGGCAACAGACAAGGTGCCTGTCCGTCCCAAGATTTCCGGCCGTGTCGTAGAAAAATACGTCCAAGGCGGTCAGGAAGTCACGGAAGGGCAGCCGTTGTTCCGCCTCGACAGCCGGACCTATGACGCCGCCCTGGCCCAGGCCAAGGCCACCCAGGCCCAGTCTGAAGCCAATCTGGCCAATCAGCAGCTGAACCTGCGCCGTTACCAGACCCTGGCCAGCCAGGACGCCATTCCGCAGCAGACCGTTACCGACCAGGAAGCGGCTACACAGCAGCAGCAGGCTGTTGTCGAAGCCAATGCAGCCCAGGTCGACGCTGCTCAGGATAACGTCGACGATACCATCGTCTATGCTCCGTTCAGCGGCAAACTGAACGTCGACGACGTACCTATCGGTACCTTTGCGACGGCCGGTTCGACGGCACTGGTCACCATTTCTTCGACCAATCCGGTCTATGTCGAATTCTCCATCAGTGAAGCCGAATACCTGCAGATGACCAAGCCGGCTGCGGACAACGCCGGCAGCTGGGGCGACCATCTCCTGCTCCGCTTGAGCGACGGCACCATGTATCCTTATGAAGGCCATGTCACCCAGGTCAACCACGGCATGGATGGCAACTCTGGCTCGATTATCGTCAAGGCCGTCTTCGACAATCCGGATAATCTCCTCATCCCAGGCCTCTATGCGACGGTCGTTTCCGATACCCAGATCCAGCGCAATGCCCTGTCCGTACCGCAGCGCGCCGTCCAGCAGACGCTGGGTAAATATTATGTATCCGTCATCGACGGCAATGGCGAAGCCCAGAACCGGGAAGTCACGCCGGGCCAGAAAGTCGGCAAATTCTGGATCATCAACGATGGTCTTCAGGATGGCGATACGATTATCGTCGACGGCTATCAGAAGGCCAAAGGCGCTGCCTTGGACCAGCACCTGCTGACCAAGGCCGATATCGACAACGACAGCTCCGATACGTCGTCGGACACATCATCGTCAAATAGTTAGGAGGCGGGATCGTGATATCTAAGTTCTTTATCGACCGGCCTATCTTCGCTATCGTCATTTCACTGATCATTTCCATCTTCGGCCTGTTGTCGATGGCGACTCTGCCGGTTGCCAAGTATCCGCAGGTCACGCCGCCGCAGGTCCGCGTCTCGGCTACTTATATCGGCGCGAATGCCGAAGTCGTCGGCACGACCGTGGCCAGCGTCATCGAACGCCAGCTCGTCGGTGTCGATAACCTGGTCAATATGGAAAGCTCGACGAACGATAACGGGTCTTACTCCATGACCGTCCAGTTCAAGTCCGGCAGCGATGGTGATATGGACACGGTCAACACTCAGAACCGCGTCAGCCAGGTCCAGTCGACCTTGCCGTCAGAAGTTACCCAGACCGGCGTTACAGTCCAGAAGTCGACGAGTTCCATGGCTATGGTCTTCGCCCTGGTTTCCCCCAATGGCTCTTATGATGCGACGTTCATGAAGAACTATGCTACCCAATACTTCATGGATGAACTGAAATCCGTCCCGGGCATCGGCGACGTCCAGGAATTCGGGTCTGACTATGCCATGCGCATCTGGCTCAACCCGATGAAGATGAATATCTTGAAGATTACACCGACCGATGTCATCTCGGCTATCAGCACTCAGAATAAACAGGCCGCTGTCGGCACCATCGGCTCCCAGCCGTCGCCGAACAACCAGACCTACCAGTATACCCTGCGTACCGACGGCCGCTTGCAGACGGCGGAACAGTTCAAGAACGTCATCGTTCGCACCAATCCCGACGGTACCATGGTCCGCGTCGGCGACATTGCCGATGTCAGCCTGGGCTCCAAGGATTATTCCGTTGCCACTAACCTCAACGGCGGCAAGGCTGCCGGTTTCATGATCAGCCTGACAGCAGACGCCAATGCCATGCAGTCCGTCAGCGGCGCCCGCAAGGTCTTGGAAAAGGCTAAGCAGGCTTTCCCGGCTGATATGGATTATAAAATCGTCTACGATAGCACGACCTTCGTTACGGCGTCGATTCATGAAGTTATTGAAACCTTCATCGAAGCCCTGCTGCTGGTCGCCCTCATCGTTTATATCTTCCTCCAGAGCGGCCGGTCGACGCTGATCCCGCTCATCGCCGTCCCGGTATCCCTTCTGGGTACCTTTGCCTGCTTCAAGGTCCTCGATTTCTCCATTAATACGTTGACCTTGTTCGCCATGGTCTTGGCTATCGGCCTCCTCGTCGACGATGCCATCGTCGTCATCGAAGCCGTTGAATACGAAATCAAGTACAATGCCCGAAGTCCGCGGGAGGCGACGATTATCGCTATGGAAAACGTACAGAACCCTGTTATCGGTGTTGCCTGCGTCCTGGCCGCCGTCTTCATCCCCGTCGGCTTCATCAGCGGCATGAGCGGTATCCTCTACCGCCAGTTCGCCCTGACCATTGCCGTGTCGGTCCTCATTTCGGCCTTCGTCGCTTTGACCCTGACACCGGCCATGTGTGCGTCGATTTTGAATGTCCACAAACCCAATGACAACCCCAAGGGCATTTACAAGTTCTTCCAGAAATTCAATGATGCCTTCGATAGGCTCATCGCCTGGTATGGCCTGCGCCTGGCTCACTTGCAGCTTCACCTCAAATGGTGCGTGGCCTTCCTGGTCATCATCAGCGCCCTCACGGCAGGCGTCTTCAAAGTCATGCCGACAGGCTTTGTCCCGTCGGAAGATAATGCCTTCGTCATGATGAACGTCACCTTGCCCGAAGGCATTTCCCAGACGGAAACGAAACAAGTCAGTGAACAAATCAGCAAATGGCTGGAACAGCAGCCGGGCGTGACCAGTGTCATGAACGTTGTCGGTTTCAGTATCCTGGCCAATGGGCCGAAATCGAATGGGGCTACGTCCTTCATCGGCATGAGTGACTGGGATGAACGTAAAGATAAATCCCTGTCCGTCGACGCCCTGGTCGGCAAGATCATGGGCATGGGCAATCAGATTCCTCAGGCTACGGTCATCGCCATGAACCCGCCGCCGATCGACGGCATGGGCACGTCGTCGGGCTTTACGATGCAGCTGGAAAACCGCGGCAGCCATACGACGGCCGAATTGTCAGCGATGGCACAGAAATTCATCGCCGCTGCCCGGAAGCGGCCGGAAATCGGGTCGGTCTACACGGCCTTTGCTGCCGATACGCCGGGCTATCAGCTCGACATCGACCGCGATAAAGTTGCCAAAGAAGGCGTTTCCCTGAGCGACCTCTATTCGACGCTCCAGTCCTTCTATGGTTCCTATCAGGTCAACGATTTCACCATGTTCGGTCGTAATTTCAAGGTCGTCGTTCAGGCCGCTCCGGAATTCCGTGAAACCATCGATGCCAATAACCACATCTACGTCCGCAACAGTGCCAACCAGCTCGTTTCGGTGGCCAACTTTGTCCGACCGAAAGCTATCGGTTCGGCGTCGATCCTCAACCGTTTCAACGACTATCCGGCCATCAAGATTCAAGGGGCCCCGGCTAATGGCTACAGCTCCGGTGATGCCCTTAAAGCGCTGGAAGAAGTCGCTAAAGACACGCTCAGTGAAGGCTATGCCTATGAATGGAGCGGCATGAGCCGTGAAGAAGTCGAAGCCGGCAACAAGACGGTCTACGTCTTTGCCCTGGCTATCCTCTTCGTCTTCCTCGTCCTGGCCGCCTTGTATGAAAGCTGGAAAGTACCCTTTGCTGTTATGTTCAGTCTGCCGGCAGGCGTCTTCGGGGCTTCGGCCTTTGCCTACCTCTTGAACCAGCAGAATAACCTGTACTTCCAGATTGGCCTGTTGGCCGTCATCGGTCTGGCCGCCAAGAACGCCATCTTGATTATCGAATATGCTAAAGTCCGTGTCGATGAACGCGGTATGGATCCCGTATCGGCTGCTATCGAAGCCGCCAAGATCCGTCTCCGCCCGATCATCATGACGTCCCTGGCCTTCGTCGTCGGTTCCATCCCACTGGCCATGGCCAGCGGCGCCGGCGCCGCATCGCGAGTCACGATGGGCATCACCGTCGTCTTTGGTACGTCCATTGCGACCATCTTCGGCGTCTTCCTCATCCCCATGATGTTCATCATCGTAGAAACATTCGGACACAGTAAGAAATCCTTTAGTGTGATGAAGGAAACTGTGGAAGATAAGCACCTACATTAGCACCTTTTGTCTACACGGGTAACGTCATGTGACACGTGGGGGAGGAGTGTGTATAATACTTTAGGGTAGTCTCGATATTCGAGTGTCCCATAAGCATACTCACGGTCTTAACGTCCACATGGAATACCGTGATGAGCAAGGTAGCATAGGTGTGTCTTGTGTCGTACAGATGGTGTCCCTTGGAACTCCCAAGTACGACTTCTACATACTTCTTAAAACGAACATTCACATTATCCTTACTTAGATAACCGTAGGTACTCTTCTCAGACCTGAAGATGCTTACGGTTTTCTTTTCGATTTTGTCTAGTAACCATAGGCCCCACTTTGTTTCTATGGGAACCTCCCGTACACTTGTGGGAGTCTTCATGGTTTCCTGTAGCTTGCCTTGGAATCCCAGTGACTTGTTGAAGGATACTTTGTCTTCCTTAATGTCTTCTCTGGTTAAGGCAAGTATTTCCTGTGGTCTTGCTCCCGTAATAAAGGAAAGCACAATGTACACTTGGTATACCACAGGTAGGGTAGACAAATTCTCAATAGATAACAACTTCTGGACTTCCTCTAGGGAGAACACCTTCTTTTGTCTCTCTTGTCTTCCTTTTAACCTCCTTATGGCTTGTCGGGATTCCATAGGGTTGTTCTCAAGATACCCTTCGAGTACCGCTGTTTCTAGGATAGCTTTAAAGTTTTTCCTCCAGCGATCTAGGGTAGTAGTGGCATAGCCCCTTGAGGATAACCCTAGGAAAAACCGATTAATGTCCTGCGGTGTTAGGTCAGAGAACTTTATATGAGCTACCTTGCTGTTTTCTACGTGTTTTCGATAGAACTGCTTCAGACCGTTTAGGGTAGACTCACGATATACTCCCGATTTAAGTTCTATGAAGTGTTCATAGTATTCTGCTACGGTAACAGGGGAGAAGTATTTTATGTCTTTCCCTTTGATGTCCATGAAGAACTTCTGGCACTCCTCACGTGTATCAAAGGTTTTACTAACTCGCTTACCTCCTGATACGGTGATAGTGGCCTTGAATCTTCCATTGGGCCTCCTCACGATTGACCCTGTACCTTTGGTTCTTCTCATGTAACCTCCTTTCCTTTTCCTCATGTACTTTATGTATACCATGGATTTTAAAAAATTACAAAAAATTTCTGAGGACATACATGAATGAACAGCACACAGCAGTTCCCCCGTATACCCCTCAGTCATCCACAGTTACAATAATTGAACACTTGCTCATTTCTTCATATATCATTATGTTTTACCTAACGGCACGTAGTACCATAAGTAACTCGTGTATCCGCATGGTTGAGCCATTTATAATAACCCTGTTGCCTTAACGGTAGCGGGGTATTTTTTCGATATATGAATGATTGCTCATATGTTATATATTTTGCACATTTGTTCAATTAGATATTTACATGTGTTCATTAGATCTCCCTATGTTTTAGTTTGGTATACGAAATATTCCTAATGCATATCTGTGTGGTTTTACTTTGGATTCACAATGGGAATAGTTTGGTATGTGAAGTATTCTTAAAGAGAATAATATATCTGTATGATACACTTTAGGAATACAACGCTACACCATGTAACATAGGGAATACAATACATTACTCTGTATCATTGGTAATACGAATAATAAGTATGTCTAAATATTTTGCTACTTATGAAGCCATATAATACAAACAGCGCCTAAAAGACAAATTGTTAACCCAACAATATAAAGAGAAAGTCTATCTACTTGTTTTTGTAACTCTGTATTCTTCTTTACTATGTCATTGATAGCCTTTGTATTTTTGTCTATCTTTGTACCCTGCATTTCATCCATTTGAACAGTATAAGACAATACCTCATCTAAACGCTCATTTGCAGTTAAAGCATAGGGATTGCGTGTATTTCCTTTATGTGTATCATTATACCATAGAACAAAGGCGTTGTTACTACTATGATTCCATTTGTCTGATTGCCAGTCATAGGTAAATCCTAAAGAAAAATAAGATAAAAATAAGCATAGAGGGAGTATGATTTTTAGTGCAGAGTACATTTTATTCACCTCAACTATATGTAGATTATAATAATATTATTATATCAAAACAGAGGTCACTTTAGAATACTTTTATTATCTAAAGTGACCTCTATTTGTTTAGTCTGAATGTTCCTTTATATACTTCTCAATCCATTGTCTTATTAATTCACTACTATTAACTGCCTTGCTTTTACATATTTGCTGAAATTTGTCTCTTGTCTCTTTTTCTAATCGAACATTTATCCTAACTTCCTTTGTCTTTTCTATCATGTAATCACCTCACTTTCTAGCCCTATTATAACATGCTTCACATGTGAATACAATTTTTTTAAAATGGGTTGACATGTGAGTACAAGAATGGTATGATATAGCCATCAAAGGAAGTGAGTACATGGAATCACACGATTTAAAATGTGAGTACGTGGAATCACTTAGAAAAGAAGGGAGTTTTTACTATGACAACAAAAATGACAAGAGAACAGGCAATTTCCAACTACGTTTCCCAGCTCAACAGTGAAGACTTGGTTATGTTAATTAACCACATGAACAGCTACGATGGATGCTTTGAAGACCAGCAGTGGTATGACATGGATGAATTTAATGAATTTTTGTCTAACCATACCCCGTATGAAATTGCTCAAATGATTTTTTACGGCGACGACTTCAACCCTAATCATGACTTTTTCAGATTCAACGCCTACGGCAACTTAGAATCTGACGACTGGTACGGTGTCAAGGCAGAAGCAGAAGACTTAGTCGACGACGTTATCGAACACTTAGTCAACTGCTACAGCGGTGATACACCGTGGCCTGATTTAGACGACCTTGTCGACGCCGACGATGACGCACTCTTTGACGAAAATTATGAAGAAGTAGAGGAAGAAGACCAGTAGCGGATTTAACAGAGTACCCTAGGGGGTTCTCTCTCTCTCTAGGGTATTCGATTAAGTCCACTAGTGACTTTAATTGTGCCACATAAAGGAGGAAGTATTATGAAATTTTATGAATTATCACAGGAATTACAAGACAGAGTAGTAGAACGTCAACGGGATTATGTCACCTCGTGCATGGACTGGCTAGAAGATTTGTTTCCCTTGATTAATGACAGGGTAAATGAAGAATACGGGCGTATCTTTACCGAACCATTCGATGCCCTCATGAACATTCAAGAATTTGAATGGCCTCATAATATCGTATGGTCTACTACGTACACTGAATTAGATCTAGCAGTTTTTTCAGAAGCATTGGGGGTTTTTGTCCCTAGCTATAACGCAAGGCTAGAAGTGTCTCCCAATGGCCGTGTGTGGCTGTTTTTCGGGGAATATCAAGCGGACTCAAGTTGGAGAGAGTTCGAGGACGCTTGCACAAAAATTCTGGCAGAAGTCAAGGACGTTATTCTCGACATTGTGTCTGAATACTACGAGGAAGCCACAAGCACGGCCTATATAGAATCTCAGTTGTGGGATGAAGATTTTAAGTCTAACGGGGACTTTGCATGGGAACCGCCTGTACTCACAGACAAAGAACTAGCAGACCACCTGTTCAAGACAGGCACAGAGGAAACCACCACGGGTAATTGGATTTTTAACCTAGCAGACCTAGACGGACGTACTCCTGAACAGGCCTTAGATACTCTGTATGCTCAGGGCTATCAAGAATACATCTTAGACGCTGAATTTGATGACAAGACCCTAGACGTCATCTTTGTACTCGACGTATGCCCCAATGCTGACTAGAGATTTAACAGAGGATACTAGCTATCCTTAGTATCCTCGATTAAGTCCCTAGGAGGACTAGTAGAAAAGGGAGGAATTACCATGAAAAAGACCATGACGGAAAAGCAAGTAGATTTTTGTCTCAATGTGTACGACCAAGTGCAGGAAGTGTTGTTCTTGCATACTCAACTTGCTGAAGACAGAATAGTTACCTTCAATCTTAATCAGCAAACACGTAGCCTAGGTCAATGCCACCTGTATGGCCCTGCTCAGGCACGTATTGAAATCAGTGAATACGCCTTAGATGACGCAGGGATGCCCTTTATGGAAATCCTAGTCCACGAATGTATTCACGCCTGCCTTCCTATGTACGAACACCATGGTAGGAAATTTCAACAGGCGTGCTTAGTGTGTGGGGAGCATTTCGGACTTACTTTGTCCCGTTTGGCGTCCCCTAGCGTCACTAAGGCCTTTGTCTCGAACCAGCCTAGGGGCAAGTATAAAGTCGTGTGGGAAGACGGCGACTACGCCTACTACAAGACCAAACGCAAGTGGATTGTGAAAGACTTATTGGCTCACGGGGGTTCTCGTGTCTACAAGCTCACTACAGGGGAAACATTAAGGGCCAGCTTGATTGTAAGGGAAGACTAGTACACCGAACAAGTGTTTGATATACTAGAAAATAGAACAAGCGTTCGCAATACAGGAGGTGTCGTAATGAATCGCTATGCATATGTAGGAAGGCCCTGCCAGCTAGAGCAGGAAATAGAAGACCTTCAGACACAAGGATATTGTTTGTTCAGCCGCTTCACAGGCTCAGAAGGGGGACGCAAGGTGAAGCAGGAACTAGCTAGGGTACAACAAGCCTTCCCTGACAGGCAGTATGCCGTACTCAAGGGAGGCAAGACCCATAAGGATACATATAAGCAAGCCATATTGTTCAAGTAATAGTAGTAGCAGGTAACTGAATATGAAAAAAAAAAAGTGTCATTCAGTTACCTGCTATTTTTATACCCTAGTGAACCAAACGGATGTTCTATTAATTGTCCCACATAAAAGAGAAAGAGGAGGTAGTTAAAATGATGACATTAGAACAACAGTTAGAACTCGAAAAGATGTACAAGAACATTTCCGAAAGCCGTGCTTTACAACTACTCAATAAGGCGAAAGAAGATGGGGCTTATGAACGGACTCGCGTCGGTCAAGGTATTATGAATCACCTAGCAGAAACGTATGCGAAAAATCTGCAAGCCTTTGTAGAAGATTGCGTAAAGCCTAAACGGGGTGTACAACCTGCCTACGCTAAAATCGTCAAAGATTATACCCTAGCTTTAAATGGAGACACACAGAAATTAGCAAGGACTTGTGCTACTTTGTCTCTAAGGCTCACATTAGGTGACATGATGATGCAGAAATACATTGCAAATAACATCGGCAGTAAAATCGGGGTGGACTTAGAGGCTGAAGTACAGGCAACGGCCTTCTTTGACGACAAGGACAACGTCAAGCGCTTTGGAAAGTCCCTAGGCTCTCGTGTCGGCTTCTCCTACCGTCGTATCTTTATGGAACACGTATACAACGGAGTAGGTATGAAATTTGTCAAGCATACAGAGAAGGAAAAGACGGCATTAGGTATGCAAATGTTGGCCATCCTAGTGGAAACAACGGACTTCTTTGTATTTAGTGAGGATGTGAAGGACAACAAGACACAGCCTTTGCAACTTCTTCCCACAGACATATTTCTAAAAGCTGTGAGCAAGGCAGAAGATAAGAGCATTAGCCTAGCTATCAAGTATGTCCCTACTATTATTCCGCCGAAACCGTGGACTAGTTTTTGGGACGGGGGGTACTATGGGGCGTTGTCTCAGCATAGCACTTTGATGCGCTATATACCCTATGCAAGGTCTTCACAGACACGCAAGCTCTACACGGCCAGACTCAACGAACTTGATCTGTCGAGTCTCTACTCAGCTGTCAATGCGATTCAAGCAACAGCCTATAAAATCAACAGGTCTGTCTTAGAAGTAATCAAGCATTATTTAAATGTCGGTGGGGGCGTAGCAGGGCTAGCAGAGACAAAACCACTTGAACAGCTTCCACGTTTCCCACATGACTATGAAGACATAAAGGAAAATGAACTGTTACTCAAGCAGTTCAAGGCACACAAAAAGAAGATGGTAGAAATCATCCACAAGGAAAATCAGCGCAAAGGGAAGGCCCTGAGAGCAGTAATGATTCTCAAAGTAGCTGAGGACTTTGCAAAGTATGACAAGATTTGGTTCCCGATGAACATAGACTTTCGGGGCCGTATCTATCCAATTCCTACGGGGCTTAACCCTCAAGGGGATGACATGACAAAATCCTTATTACAGTACGCTAACCCCGTCCCTGTGTCTGCTGAAGATGCTCCCGACGCCCTCAAGTGGCTGTCAATTCATGGAGCAGGGCTGGCAGGTCATGACAAAATTCCTTTGGAAGACCGTGTAGCATGGGTAGAGGAAAACAAGCAGAACATTTTGTCTAGTGCTGAAACCCCATTGGACTTCCCTTGGTGGCAGGAGCAGGACAAACCGTGGCAGTTTTTAGCGTGGACAATGGAGTACAAGAGAGCCTTGGAATACTTAGAGAGTCATAAGACCCTAGCAGGTTTTGACTGCCGTTGTACAATCGCATACGATGGTACTTGCTCAGGACTTCAGCACTACAGTTGTCTGCTCCGTGACCCCGTCGGTGGCTCCTCTGTCAACTTGATTGACCACGACAAACCAGCGGATATTTACAGAGAAGTTTCCGATAAGGTCTTGACAATGGTTAAGAAAGATGCTATAGAAGGAACCTTAAAAGGCAAGGAGCGCAAAGACGGAACGTTCGGGCCAGGAACGAAGCAACTGGCAGAAGCGTGGCTTGCTCATGGTATCACTCGCAAGGTGTGCAAGAGGCCTGTCATGACCCTAGCTTACGGAAGTGGGCAGTATGGGTTTGGTGACCAGATTTATGAAGACACAGTAGCAGATAATCCATGCTTTGCTGGTGTCGGCGAAAGACAAGCGTCTCAGTACCTAGCGAAACTAATTTGGAAAGCCGTACAGACGACAGTAGTCGCCGCGATTGAAGGTATGGAGTGCTTGAAGAAAATTGCTGCAGCCCTTGCAAAAGCTGATATGCCTGTCGAGTGGGTGACGCCTATGGGCCTGCCTATTCAACAGATGTACCTAGCAAGGAAAACGGAGTCCTTCAGATTGCGCCTTGGTAACTCCTCTACACGCTATCGTATCTATGTGACGACAGTAAGTGAGAATGAGGACGTAGACAGACACAAGCAATCTACAGGGGTAGCTCCGAACTTTATCCACTCTTTAGATGCTACTCATCTCATGATGAGCATTAATGAAGCAAGTAGACAAGGGTGTGTGAATTTCAGCACCGTTCATGATTCGTTCGGTACTTCCCTCGGTGAAGCGGCTCGATTGCGCCATATTATTAGACAAGAGTTAGTTAAGTTGTACACTGAACATGATCCCTTAGCTGAGTTCTTGAGACATGCTGAAGAGCTGTTAGGGGAACCGTTAGACATTGAGCTTCCTAAAAAGGGTTCATTAGACATCAAATGCATTTTAGATAGTAAGTTCGTTTTCCACTAGTGCGACTAGAGAAGGAAGTAAGTAGAGACAATGGTCTTCCTTACTTCCTTCTTCTTTTGTCTACTATAAAGAACACTTGTTTGGTTAATTGTCCCACAGAGTAGAGGAACCCTAAGTATTCCTAAGTAACTAAAGGAAGGTTATTTAGGAGTAAGTAAGAGTAAGTATAGTTAAGTATTCCTAAGTAGTCCTAGGGCTGAAATTAATTGTCCCACAGAGTAGAGGAAGGAAAGCTTCACTAACTTCTACCTCTGTGTCTAGCCAAAACGCTTGTTTGGTTAATTGTCCCACAGAGTAGAGGAAGGAACACAAATTTCAAAGGAGGGAATTACATGAGCAATCCAAAGAGAGTTTTACGTGATTATGAAAGCGTTAAAGTGGATGTGCAGGATTTTGACCAGATTGAAGGCAATTATGCATATGGAGAAATCCTGAGGCACATGACAGACTTTTTGGGTGTCTTGTGCTATGAAGTGCGCTTGCGAGGGACTGATGTGTCTATCATTGTCAACTGGGACAAAGTGCAGAGAGTCGCAGAAGAAGACAACAAGCATGACAAGCACTACTTAGAAGCTGTTGTCGAACCTATCAAGGTCATGGAAAAGATGTTTACCAAAGAAGAACTTAAAGGCTTTATCAAAGGTAACATTTTGAAATACCGCTTACGCATGGGACACAAGGACGACATTCAGAAAGAAATGGATAAAATCCGTGTCTATGAGCAGTGGTTAGCGAAACTGGAACGAGGTGAAGCACTGATAGATGAGAAGTAGAAAACCTTTGTCTATCGTATTCAAACCCTTACGGGATGACGTTGAAGTTCCACAGATTAAAACACATGGTTCAGCAGGTGCAGACATTGTCATTCCCGATGATGTCATTATTGAACCCTTTAGTATCGTGGGTAAGGGTACGTTAGTCCCCCTGGGCTTTTCGTTAGAAATCCCTGAAGGGGTGCAAGTACATATTATGTTGCGGTCAAGTGTTGGCTTGAAGACCCCTATCCGTTTGTCTAATGGTGTTGGTCTGATTGATTCAGATTACAAGGGAGAACTCTGCTTACTACTTGATAATTTGTCTAAAAATTCAATTCACATCAAAAGTGGTACTCGGATAGCACAATTAGTGCCTTTTTCTACACTGAAGTGGGGGTTTGAATTAATTGTCCCACAGAGTAGAGGAAGGAAGTATTTTAACCCTATCCAAAATAATAAGCGCAGTGGTGGCTTTGGGTCTACCACAGAAACAAAGGAGACAAAAGCAAATGAAAATTAAAGGTAAAGCATATTGGGCAAAAATTAGAACACCTGAAACATACAACGGCCAGCCTGTAGGCTTCTCGATGCAGGTTTTGATGCCCGATGAAAACTTAGCAAAAATGAAAGCCTACTTTGAAGGCAAATGCAAAGAAGAATTTGCAGGCAAGAAGATGTTAGGTGACATCACAATGCCGATTAAAACTACAGACGATGGTCTGGAAATGGTCAAGGTAAAAACGAAGCACGTGTATAAAGACAAGGCGACAGGTGTAGAAAAACCGAAGGTTATCCCTGTATACAATGAATACGGCGAACTGATTCCCGAAGACGTTCTTATTGGTAACGGTTCCGACGTAGAAGTTGTCGTCAATCCCAAACTGTACTATGAAAGCACAAAGAAGTGGGGCGTTCGCCTGTACCTTCAGTGCTTGATGGTTACAAATCTCGTTAAGTATTCTAAAGACGGTTCCGACGAACTGACATTTAAGAAACGAGATGCAGAGGATGAAACAGAAACCACGCTGGACGACGAGGTAGACTTCTAAGTTGTTCACAGGCGGTTTCCATACACCTGCTAAGACAAAACGAAGTAAGTATGAAGACACACTTACTGCTAACCTTGACAAAAAGAATAAAGAATACCATTACGAAGAGTTCTCTCTGGAGTACACGGTAAAGCACAAATATACCCCTGACTTTGTCTTGCCAAATGGCATTATTGTCGAGGCTAAGAACGGGGAAGGTGGCTTTGTCCGTGTTGGTAAAAAAGGGGGATTCTGCAGAGGCTCATTGGATAGTGAAGCACGGGGGAAGATGCTAAAGGTAAAACGACAGTATCCCGAACTTGATATACGCTTTGTCTTTCCTAAAGACTTTAAATTTCAAAGTTTGAAGACAACGGCGAGTAAGTGGTGTGAGAAGAATGGCTTTAAGTACCACATTGGAAACACGATCCCTGAGTCTTGGTTTAAAGAAGAGGGCCAAATTAGCCCCAAACTAAAAAAGAAAGGAAAGTGACATGTTTAAATTCAGAGACAGAGAAGAAACTCTCTTCTACTCCTTTGTCTATAAAGAACTCGAAGGAAGAACTGTCTCCGAACTGTTGAAGGAAGCACGAAGAAAAGGAGCGTTTTCGTTACCGTATCACGCTGTAGTTCTCAAGAATGGCGAACTCGACCTCATGCGTCCGTTTGAAGCAGTCGGGGGTAGCGAACTTCCTTATAGTGCTTGTGGCGTTTATATTCTCGTGGATGCTGAATCTAAAGAGTCCTTATCGGCTTTACAGAAGAAGCGGCTGGACGATTTAGTTCAGATGTTCCACGAGGACTATGCAGACATCGTAGAGGAAGAGTTCAACAAAGATGAATTATAGCGAACCGATTAAGACACACCTCCCTTGCCCTGACTGTGGTTCCTCGGATGCCCTGACAGAATACAGTGATGGTCACACATACTGCTTCTCCTGTCAAACGGTACGAGGAGCTACAACAAAGGGGACACATACAGTCGACCTTATACCTCTCACTTCTTTGTCTATTACTCCTCTAAAGCGTCGTGGAATCATGTCTACCACATGTGAAAAGTACCACTACTATACAGGTTATCACAATGGGAAACCTGTGCAGGTAGCGTGTTACTTTGACGACGCAGGGGAGCTGATAGGCCAGAAAGTACGGTATCAAGACAAAACGTTTGAGACGATTGGTAAAATTTCTAAGCGTTTCTTTGGTCAAGAGCTTTTTGAGAGCAGGGGTAAGCTGGTAATCACAGAGGGTGAGATTGATTGTCTCACTGTGTCACAACTACAAAATAACAAATATCCCGTTGTGTCTATCCCTTGTGGGGTGGCCTCGGCAAAGAAAGTATTGACACACAACATGGAGTGGCTCTCACAGTTTGATGAGGTCATTTTGATGTTTGATATGGATGAAGCAGGAAGGAAGGCCATCAAGGAATGTGCTGGACTCCTGAAGGATTTGAAGGTGGCTAATTTACCACTGAAAGACCCTAACGAATGTCTATTAGCTAACAAAGGACAGTCCGTCATCAATGCTATCTGGAACGCTAAAGCATACAAGCCAGACGGTATTGTAAATGGAGCTGACCTCTGGGAGATGGTAGACAGCGAAGAAGACGAAATGTGCTATACATACCCTTGGGATATTCCACTGAACGACATGACAAAGGGCCTCCGCAAGGGGGAACTCGTTGTCGTTACCGCAGGTACAGGGGTAGGCAAGACTACGTTTGTAAGGCAAATCATGTATGACTTGGGGGTCAAGAAAAATCTCAAAGTAGGATGCATGATGCTTGAGGAAAATGTAAAGCGTACCTCCGTGGGACTTATGTCTATACACACGGGAGTACGATTGCACTTATCAAGACACGCTATCAGTGAAGAAGAGTATCGGAAGGCATTTGATGAGACACTGGGGACAGGAAACTACGTACTCTACAATCACTTTGGAAGTCTTGAGGGTGACAACTTACTAAACAAGATTCGATATTTAGCTATTTCTGAGGAGTGTGACTTCATCGTTCTCGACCATGTGTCTATTGCTATCTCTGGTTTGGAGGGGGACAATGAGCGAAAACTGATTGACTACCTCATGACACAGATGAGAAGCATTGTAGAAGAGACATGGGTAGGCATGATTGTCATATCACACTTGCGAAGACCTGACAACTCTCAGAAGTCTCATGAAGAAGGTGGTATTACCTCACTGGCACAACTCAGAGGTTCCCACGCAATTTCACAGTTATCCGATATTGTCCTGGGCTTAGAGAGAAATCAACAGGAATCTAATGAAGAGCTGAGAAACACAACTCGTGTGCGTGTCTTAAAGAATCGCTTTACGGGTGAAACTGGTATAGGTGGCTACCTGACATATAACAGAAAAACAGATCGCTTGGAAGTAGCAGAGAAGGAAGATGATGATGAAGCAGAATTTTAAAATTCCTGTATATGGACATGGAATCACGATGAATGAAATCCCTGACAAAATCTCACTTGTTATTACCTTAGGTAAGTGTGATTGTCATTGTAAGGGATGTCACAGTGATCATCTGTGGGATACCCATGATTGTGAAGAACAGACACCTGAAGAGCTTTTGTCTCTCATCAAGAGTTATAAGAGTGTCACCAACACGGTACTCTTCATGGGAGGAAACCGAAATCATATGAACTTTGAGGAGTTTGCTGAGAATGTCCTGAAGCCTATCCATGATATGGGTATTCATATTGGTATCTATTTGGGTGCGTGGGATGCGATGGATTTGCACACAGCTTGTAAGTATTGTCGCTGGGTAAAAGTGGGAGCATACAGAGAAGAGCTGGGAGGTCTGGACAATCCCAACACGAACCAGCTGTTCCTCGAAGTACAGAACTATAAATTTCACAAGGGAGACACAGGATGGAAGTAAGCATTTATGTCATTAAAGATTGTATGTATTGTGACACACTACTTAAAGGACTTCCAAAGGTGGTCAAGAAATTCCCGAACGTAGCTTTTAAGGTAATGTGTGTGACTGAATCAAAAGAATTTGACTTGTTCCCTACAGTAGTTGTGGGAGATAAAACTTTGTCTCCGTGCATTTATGCAGAGGACATGGAGAAAGAGGTGAGAAATGCCCTTACTTAATTTAACGAAAGAACAGATTGAAGAAAAAATTAAATACATCGACCACTATATACACAGCCAGAACAGTGCAAGTGGCTCTTTAGTGGATGCTAATGCCAATGTAGATACAAAGAATATTGGTATCTTGGAAGCTGAGATGTATAAGCCTGATACCATTCAGGTAAACCGTGCTTTAGTACAGCGGAAACTCACGGAGATGTATGGTGAGAAGTTAGCTGAGAAGTACATTGAGGACATCGAAGAACATAGAATTTATATCCATGATGAAACTTCCTTACGCCCTTACTGTGCGTCTATCACACTTTTCCCCTTCCTACTCCATGGTACGAAACCGCTGGGAGGCACAAGTGAAGCGCCAAAGAACATCCATAGTTTCTGTGGCTCCTTTGTCAACCTTGTATATCAGGTGGCTTCTGGATTCGCAGGGGCAATCGCTACGGTAGAGTTCCTTTTGTACTTTGATTATTTTGCAAAGAAGACATGGGGAGATGACTACATCGACTTGCATACAGCGGATGTTAGACAGTCTTTGCAGGGTGTCGTGTATGCCCTGAATCAGCCTGCTTCTGCCCGTGGAAACCAGAGCGTCTTCTGGAATATCTCGGTGCTGGACAGATTTTACTTTGAACAGCTTTTTGGGGGCTTTAAGTTCCCCGATGGCACACAGCCTGTATATGAAGGTTCGTTCCGTAAATTGCAGATGTTCTTTATGGAATGGTTCAGACAAGAGCGAGAAAGAGCATTACTCACGTATCCCGTACTGACCGCTTCCCTCTTGGTGGATGCTGAAGGAAAACCTAGAGACAAACATTTTGCATGGGCTTGTGCTGAAGAAATGTCTAAGGGCTTGAGCTTCTTTGTCTATGAGAGCGATAGCGTAGACTCTTTGTCTTCCTGCTGTCGTTTGCGTAATGAGTTCACGGACAACACGTTCTCCTATACATTAGGCGCAGGTGGGGTGTCTACAGGCTCCGTTCAGGTAATCACGGTTAATATGAATCGCTACGTGCAGACAAGGGAAGAGCCTTTTAGTAAGCTGATTGATCGAGTACACATGTATCTCTTGGCACACAGATCGGTCATTGAGGATTACATTGAAGGTGGCTTACTTCCTGCTTATTCTACAGGATTCATCAGCTTAGACAAACAGTTCTGTACTATTGGTATCAACGGTATGCTGGAGGCTTCTGAGGTTGTAAAGGGAAAAGCAGACACAGACTTTTTCTCGTGGTATCTAAAAGAAATCTATAAAAGCAACAAGGAGTGGAAAGAAGACACAGGGGTTAAGTTCAATACAGAGTTTGTACCTGCTGAAAACTTAGGTGTTAAAAATGCTAAGTGGGACAAAGAAGATGGCTTGAAAGTCCCCCGTGCTTGCTATAACAGCTACTTCTTTCCTGTTGAAGACGATTCCTACAATATCATTGATAAACTTAGACTGCATGGCAAGGAAAATACACAGTGGCTTGATGGTGGTTCTGCTTGTCATCTCAATATGGAACAGCTTATGTCTAAAGAACAGGCGTATGACCTGATTTGTATGGCAGGGAAGCTGGGAGTAAATTATTGGACATTTAACGTTCTCATGACGTTGTGTAATGACTGTGGTTTCATCAATGTCAATACGGAAAATCACTGTACAAAGTGTGGCTCCAAAGACATTGACTATGCGACACGAGTCATTGGGTATCTGAAGCGTATTTCTAGTTTCTCTACAGAAAGACAAAAGGAAGCTGGGTTACGTATCTACAATAAGGCAGGTGATAGTGATTGAAATTCTTGAAAATCCTGAAGCGAGTGGAGACATATTGTCACAACAAGCGTGTCATTACGGCGCATAAGATGCTTGTTAAGGCAACAGAAACCTTTACCAAACTCGAACAGGAGTATGCTAAAAAGATTGCAGAGTTAAAACAGTACACAGAATAGGAGTGATTTTGTGTTAATATTCGACATTGAAACAGACGGTTTGCTGGAGGATATGACAAAAATTCACTGTATGTGTATCAAGGACACCAAAGAGAATAAAATGCACAGGTTTAGACCTGACGAAGTAGAAGCAGGGGTGCGGATGCTGATGAATGGAGACACGATTTGTGGTCATAATATCATCGCATTTGACATTCCTGCTATCTCTAAGGTGTTTCCATGGTTCCATATAGGTAGAGATAAAGTAGTAGACACGTTGGTCTATGCTCGGTTGGTATTCTCTGAGATTAACTACATTGACAACAAGCTCACTCGAACAGGCGTCTTGCCTTCACGACTCTACGGGTCACATTCATTAAAGGCTTATGGTTATCGGCTGGGAGTCCTCAAAGGAACCTATGCGAGTGACTATGAGGCAGATGATGTTTGGGCAGTCTTCAATGAAGAGATGCTGGACTACAATGAGCAAGACGTTGTCGTCACCGAAGCATTATATAACAAATGTCGCAAGAAGAAGACAACGGTACAGGCCCTTGATTTGGAACATAAGGCACAGTGGTTGATGCAGAAGATGGAGCAGAATGGCTTTACCTTTGACATGACTAAGGCTAAAAAACTATTGTCTACCCTTCTCACAGAGCAGGAAAAAGTGTTGTCTAAGTTGGCAGACAAATGCCCTAAGATACCTGACAAAGTGTTTGTCCCTAAGAGAGACAATGCGAAGATGGGATATAAGAAAGGCGTTCCCATTCAGAGATACAAGGAGTTTAACCCCAACAGTCGCCAGCAAATCCTGTGGATTCTGAAAGATCACTATGGATACCCGTTCGACAATGAGGACATGTGGAATGACAACGGTAATGTACAGTTGAACGAAGAGACATTTAAACTCATTCAGAAAGACCCAAAAGCTTCTAAAGAAGTCAAGGAGTTGGCAGAGCTATTCTCTACTAACTTATTACTGACTAAACGATTAGGACAGCTCAGGGATGGTAAAAATGGATGGATGAAACTGGTGTCTTCTGACGGCCGCTTACATGGGCGAGTGAATCCCAATGGAGCCATTACAGGTAGAGCGACACACTCTCATCCTAATATTGCACAGGTTCCCCATGTAGGCTCTCCCTATGGGGCTGAGTGTCGTGAGTTATTCACGGTTCCCGATGGATGGTTTCAGGCTGGCGTGGATGCCTGTGGGCTGGAACTTAGGTGTCTCTCCCACTACTTATACCCTTTTGACAACGGGGAGTATGCACATGAATGTGTTGAAGGGGATATTCACACGAAGAACCAGCTGGCCGCAGGATTGCCAGAGAGAAACATGGCAAAGACGTTTAACTATATGGGCGTCTATAAACTCATTGAAAACGGTGAAACTCCCT